>Ga0209958_1000128_pt1 | contig 237295 bp, 184 predicted proteins | sample ThiBio_inoc_plan_FD_183942 | JGI IMG/M metagenome (GOLD analysis project Ga0209958, IMG submission 183942) | Wastewater bioreactor microbial communities from Cape Town, South Africa - Thiocy_inoc_plan (SPAdes) | ecosystem: Engineered > Bioremediation > Thiocyanate > Unclassified | place: South...
AGGAGAATTGTCAAAGATTACGAATATACAGTATCTTCTTCGGTCGCTTGGATCATTCTTGCCAACATTCAATTGATGTTACAGCGAACTTTCCCTACAGACAAAATATAATTCTCAAACACATTCTTATAATCTTGTAGTTTCTGGTTCTGGAATGTCACAAGTTCGGCTGTCTGCCGGTAAAGTTGCTTCTTCAGATACTGTGCTACTGCTTTGGTCGGCACATCCATCGCACATTCAAACGCCCAGTAATCGGGCAGCAGGCATTTTGTATAATGGGCGAGCAAGGTTTGCTTCCACCTGCTCGGGGCGTAGGTCTTGAATAACCGAACGTGCGTCACCACGGCTTCCTTCCCACTTTCGTGGAGAAACGCTTTGTAGGATGCTTTCAGGTAATCAATTTTATTGCGCTCGGCGTGGAAAACCGGGGGAAATACGGGGGATGGATAGGTAAGCAGAGTTGGTATCAGATTATTTTTAAGATAGTCATTCTTCGCGCGGTGAAAATCGGTCCATCGGGCAATTTCTTCGTCCTGTACTGTGCAATTCTTGACATATTGTGTGTACAATTCGTTTCTTACCCCGTCGAAGCGTACTCTTTGGTTCTCATTTAGTATTCCCTCAAAAACAAGGAGTTCATAATCCCATTCTTCCCATATAGAAATGATGTGTTTGGAAAGCGGCGCTTTTCGGAGCTCCTCATATTTAAGGACTTTTTCGGCCTGCGAAAAGGTCAGGTCGAGGTAATGATAGGTCTCCCGAATGGATTCCACATTCAACTGATGTTCACTTTTCTCCATAGATCTTCATTTGCAGGTTACCCAATGTATCAATGTCATCCGGATTTATTGCCGAGTAATATGACTGCTTTTTAAGAGTAGTTACAGGCGACCCTCGTCTTCCCGGTGAAGATTTTGGCAATGGTACGCAGACATGAGCAAACATTTAAGATTCCTGGTTTTTATTTTGGCAACCCTGGTATGCACGCAGGTTGTGATGGGGCAAACGCCGCTGGATACATACACTATTCCCGGGGACGTCGGTGCGGCCAAATTGCCGGAGCAGATAGCGCCAGTGAAAGCGCCGTTTCCGATGCCTGCATTCGAAAAGCCGGTTTTCCCAAAACTGACCATTCATATTGCGGACAAAGGCGCCAGCGAGGGTAGAATGGTCACGAAAACGATTCAGGCTGCTATTGATGAGGTAAGTAAAAAGAAGGGCGGCACGGTGATCATACCTCGCGGGGTGTGGAAAACGGGGCGCATCAGTTTGAAAAGTAATGTGAACCTGCATTTGAGCGAGGGCGCCGAGCTGCATTTCAGCGCAGAAATCGAGGATTACCTTCCCGCTGTATTCACGCGGAACGAAGGCGTGGAGCTGATGTCTCTCGGGGCGCTGATATATGCCAATGGCCAGGAGAATATCGCCATTACCGGGAAGGGTAAGCTGGTCGGGCCGCCAGACGGGCCGCTGAGGAAACGCTACATGAATGTGAACGTGATCGAAAAGGTGGTACCGGCCGATAAGCCCGTGCAGGAACGGGTGTACGAGGGCAAGGACGGCGGCTTTATATTTCCGCCGATGTTCATCTCTCCGATCAACTGCAGGAAGGTTTACATCGAAGGCATTACGCTCGAAAACACGCCATTCTGGAATGTGGTGCCGGTCTATTGCGACCACGTCATAATCCGGGGCATTACTGTGCGCTCGGTAGGCGTTCCGCGCGGTGACGGGATCGATATCGAGTCGTCGAAGAATGTGCTCATCGAATACTGCACGCTGAGCTGCGGAGATGATTGCTTTACGATCAAGGCCGGGCGGGGAGAGGACGGTGTGAGGGTGAATAAACCGACGGAAAATGTAGTAATCCGCCACTGCCTCGCCCGCGAGGGACATGGGGGCATCACGTGCGGAAGTGAGACAGCCGGGATGATCCGGAATGTATACGTCCATGACTGTGTCTTCGACGATACGGACACGGGGCTGCGCTTCAAGACGCGCCGCTCGCGGGCGGGAGGCGGCGAAAACCTCGTGTATGAGCGCATACGTATGATCCTGCGCGGTGACGCGGTGAAGTTTGATATGCTGGGAAGCCCGCAATATGTGGGTGAGCTCGCCAGCCGGCTTCCGGCCCGCCCGATAGATAAGCTTACCCCGGCATACCGCAACATAACAGCCCGGTTCATCCTCGTCCAGAAGGCCCGGACTTTCATTGATATTACGGGCATTCCGGAATCGCCGGCGGCAAACCTGCTGATTGAAAATGCCCTTGTAAATGCGAGGACGGCATTGAAGGCGAGCGATGCCGATGGTATCACGGTACGGGCGGCGTCGATCACGGTCACGGATACGCTCATGCGCGTGCTGGACGTCCGGAATATGCTTTTTGAAAAAGTGTACTTCAACACCCCCGGCAAGAAGATGGACATCGACGTCCAGGGCGAGCGATCTCGAAATATCCGGTTTGTGGATTGCGTACCGGCAAAGCCTGATGGGCTGGATTAGGGAATCCGGCGTGGAGTAGTCTTAAATCGCAGATACTCAATACGTGGAGTAAATGCTACGGTCAGTTTAGGGCCGGCTAGCCTGGCATGAATGCGGCCTATGCGCGGCTTTCAGTCCTGAAATTCGAGTAATGCTTTCAGTGCTTTAAAACACGCATATGCGAGATAAATCGGCACCAGCACCGGCAGGAAAACGGCCACTTTCAGGATGTCGTCATGGGTAAATTTTTTCATCTCCGAATATTTTAATACAACTTATTCTACAAATAGATAAAAGTTGTACCACAAATATAGGCCACGAAAATTGAATATTCGAAAAAACAGGCTGCTCACTTTTGACGGTGAGCAGCCTGTTGCGGAGTCGGAATTCAGTTACTTATTCCACCACAAAGTCGTGGTAATATCGTCGTTCCCCTGCGCCTTTACCGAGTTTTGGTAGTTGACCAGGTTCACGCTTTGCTCTTTGGGCGGGTAGTACAAGCGCTGCGGAACGCCATCGCCGAATAGCGGCTGGAATTTGTAATCGGTAGTTTTGCCATCCACGGTGCGGCTCCACACGACGTCTCCCGGTTTGACGAGGAAGGTCGGGTAGCCGGTGCGGCGTATTTCCGCCCAGGCCTCATCGCCCTGAGTGTAAAGCGCAAGGTATTTCTGGTTGAGTACATTGGCTTTATCGGCCTTGGGCAGCGCGGCCAGGTATGTGGTAATGTCAGCTTGCGCGACACCCCATTTTTGCAGGGAAGCGGTCACACCGTTGATGTATTCCTGCTGGTCCCAGTTTTTGTATTCTGAAATGAGGAAAGCCACTTCTGCGTATTCCTGCAATACCTCTCCGAAGTTGGCCGCATTCACAGAAGCGCCCGGGAGGCTCACATCGGTCGCCGTCAGCAAACCGGCCGCCGCAACGGGCAATCCGTAAGGCTGCCCGACATAATTGCCGGCGGCATTTTTAGCGGCATATACCGGCAGGCGCGGGTCCTGCACCTTCACCGTTCCGATCTCGCCTTTCAGTACATTGATGATCACATGGGATACGGCGAAATCCTTGCGGTTGGCCGTAACGGTAGCGCGGTACAGCGGCGCCTCGTTCGGCGCAAGCGACTGGTATTTGAACACTGCATTGTCGGCATTGGAAGTGAAAACGCCTTTGGCCAATGCGTCGTCAAAATGCGTCTTCGAATCGGCCGGCTGTTGCTTGCGGATGCGCGTCGCTACACGCAGGCGCAGGGAGTTGGCAAACCTGGCCCAAAGCTCATTCTTGCCCTTGTAGATCACATCGTAGTTGCCAAACGTCGTAGCGGTTTTGTACTTGATCAGCGTGTCGCCTGCGGCTTTCAGCTCGTTCAGAACATCCAGGTAGATCTTCTGCTGACTGGCATACGCAGGGCTCAGGTTCTCAGGATCCTGCTGCAATGCCTGGAAATCCGGGTCCTGATTGCCGTAGGATTGGTAGGGAACGTTGCCGAACATGTCGGTCAGGTTCTGGAAAGCATAGGCTTTCAGGATCCGGGCAATGGCGATCTGGTTGGCATTGCTACCGGCAGTTCCGGCAGCAGCGATGTTTCTGGTCGTCGGATCGGAATTTAATTTGATGATTTCATTGAGGTTGTTCAGCGCCTTGTAGGCATTGCTCCAATAAGTGTCTGAATATGAGCGTGGTATGTCGTAGCGAGACTGGTCACTGTAAATGTTCTGGCTGTAATATTGGGCAAAAAGCTGTGATCCGCGCAGCGAGCTGTTCTCATTGCGGATATTATCGATCACCTGTTTTTCCGCCGAGAGCAGGATAGTTGTCGTGGTCACGTTTTGAGGACGGTTCGGGTCCTTGTTGATATCCTCGAAATGGCTGTCGGAGCAGCTGGCGAGCAATGTGCCGATGCCCAGGGCCAAAATGCCTTTTTGATATATGAACTTTTGCATGATTTTCATTTTGAGGTGGTTAGAACTTCACATTTACGTTCAGGCCATAGGTGGCAGGTACCGGAATGTTACCGCCTTCGAGGCCCTGGATGTTACCGCCGCTGTTGGCGAACTCGGGGTCTATATATTTGCTGGCCGTGTAGATATTAGCCAGGTTACGACCGTAAATCCCGAAATACACCGATTTCACGGCCTTCGCATTCAGTGCCAGGTTGTAGCCGAATGTGATCTCACGCAGCTTCACGAACGTCGCGTCGAAAATGGTCTGCGGGGTAGGGCCGCTGTATTCGCCACGGGCCCAGGCCTGTGCGGTAATGCGGGTATCGTTTTGGGTGGTGTTGGTTACCTGGTAGGTGCCGTCGGCATTGTAGGTAACGGTTCCTTTCACACCGTCCAGTACAACGCCTGTTTCGCGGATGTTGTTGGCGGCAGTTTTGTCCAGCACACCGGCGTACATCGCCACTTTGTAGGTTTGCGAGAAAAATTTGCCGCCTACGCGTCCGTCAACGAGGAAGCCCAGGTTGAAATTCTTGTAGGTAAAATTGTTCTGGAAACCGAAGAGGTATTTGGGCAGCACGCTGCCCAGCGGCGTAAGTTGCTGTGCCCGCTCGTAGGTACCATCTGCCTTGATCACCTTCTGGCCGTCGGAAGCGTACACAAAGTCGTTGCCGAGCAACTGCCCGTAAGGTTGGCCCTCGCGCGCCACGAGCGTCACCAGGCTGTTCGCCAGCTGGAAAGTATTCACACCCGGCGCCAGTTCAATCACTTTATTGCGATTACGCGACCAGTTCAGGCTTGAATTCCATTCAAAACCATTCGAGCGGACCGGCGTACCGGTAAGCGTCACTTCTATTCCCTTGTTATTGATCTTTCCCGCATTGATCACCTTGGAGTCGTAGCCAAATGCCGACGACACGGGAATGTTGATGATCTGGTTGCGGCTTACATTGTCATAATAGGTAATGTCGAGGCCAATGCGGTTCTTCAATGCCTGGATGTTCAGACCGGCCTCCCAGGAGCTGGTAATCTCGGGTTTCAGTGCCTGGTTGTTCAGCTGCGCGGGCAACTTGTACGATGGCAGCCCGTCAAACGACTGGCTGGCTTCATAAGCGCGCTGCAGCTGGTATGGATCAGTATCGTTACCTACTTGTGCCCAGCCTAGCCGCACTTTGGCGAAATCCAGCCAGTTGATGTCTTTGACCCCATTCAATTCACTCAGGATCAGACTCGTCGTCAGGGAAGGATATGCAAATGAGTTGCGGTTCAACGGCAGGGTAGAAGACCAGTCGTTACGCAGCGTTCCGTCGAGGAACAGCAGGCTCTTCCAGCCAAGGGAGAAGCTTCCGAAAATGGAGCTGATCTGCTTGCGGTAGGCATTCGAGTTGACGAGCACCGAGCTGGCATTTTTCAAATTGTAGTACTCAGGAATGATCAGCCCGCCCTGGGTCACCGCGTCGCTGATGCGGCGGCGCTGGCTCATGATGTTACCCCCTGCATTTACATTCAAGGAAATATCTCCCCAGCTTTTGGTCGCCGACGCAAGCAATTCGTAGTTGAACTCGCTGAAATTGTTGTTATACTCCTGGTACTGCGACTGTGTCCGCGAATACACGGCAATGCGGTCCTGGTATTGGTACTGATACACGTCCGCATTCACTTTTCCGCTCAGTTTCAGCCAGCTGTTAACGTCGTAAACCACGCCCACGTTGCCGTAGAAACGATCGCGGTTTTCTTCCAGGTAGCTTTGGTAAGCCGACCAGTACGGGTTATCGATAAATTTGGCGGCTTCTCCGGCCGGTGTATCCTGGTACCCCGAGCGGTTCCAGAGGATCTGGCTGCCGTCGGCGCGCTTGTAATTTTTCAGTTTCTCGTAGTCGACCTGCACCTGGCCCCACTGGAATGCTTCGAGGATAATGTTCCGGTTGGTAGCGCCCGTCCACGGCCGTCCCGTCGACTGGTTTTTGATATAGTTGAAGTTGTTGTAAAACTTAAACTTGCCCGCCTGTGTGGAGCCCGAGAAGTTGATCGAATTACGTTTCAGCGAAGAATTGGGTACGGTACCTTTTACATTCTTGTTGGTGAATGAAATGCGGTAAGTCGAATTCGCATTACCGCCGCTCACCGCAAGGCTGTTGGTATTCGATACGCCGGTTTCAAAAAAGGTGTGCACGTCGTTTTTAGGATAAATCCATGGCTGCGGTTTCAGGTATTCGGCTGCGTTTTCCGGGTCGAGGTTGTACCAGTGCAGCACAGGTGTGCCATCCAGTTTAGGGCCCCAGCTTTCATCCACGGCGTATTCTACAATATTGTAGTCGGTGCCGCCGATGTTGGCTTTCTGGAATGTATTGGAAAAGCCGCCGCCGTACAACTTCTGGCGCTTGGGAAGCCGTACAATGTTCTCGAACTCGACGCCGGTGTTCAGCGTAATGTTCACTTTGCTATTCTCTTTGCCTTTTTTGGTGGTGATCAGGATCACACCGTTCGCTGCACGGGTACCGTAAAGTGCTGCCGCAGAAGGTCCTTTCAGTACGGACACATTCTCGATATCGTCGGGGTTAAGGTCCTGGATCATATTGCCCACATCCTTTCCGCCGCTCCCCGCGCTGGTGGTCGCGCTGTTGAGGTCGGCATTGTCGATCGGCGTACCGTCGATCACATACAAAGGCTGGTTGTTGCCAGAGATAGAGTTGATGCCCCGCAGCAACACGCGTGATGATCCGCCCATATTGCCGCCCGACGATACCACCTGCATACCGGCCACCCGGCCCGACAATGCGCTCAATGCATTGGTGGGGCGGGTTTGCAATGCCTCGCCTTTTACCTCCTGGACGGCATAACCCAATGCCCGCTTCTCGCGTGAGATGCCCAGAGCGGTTACTACCACTTCGTTGAGGATTTTAGCGTCCTGCTTCAATGCAACGGTGATCTTGTCTGTGCTGCCCACAGTCACCTCCTGGGTCAGGTAGCCGATAAATGAAATCACCAGCACGGGCGATTCGGTGTTGACGTCCAGGCTGAACGACCCATTGGCGTCGGTCAATGTACCTGTGGATGATCCCTTGATGGTGACCGACGCGCCGGGAAGTCCGCTGGCGTCGGTAGCGTCGGTGACTGTACCGGTAATGGTCCGCTGCTGCGCATGCGTGAGCCCGGTCGCAAGCAGGGTCAGCAGGATGAAGTAGATAAATTTCGTTCTCATGAATTGTACTTTGGTGGGGATTTTAAAATTGACTGTCCTGGAATTTTCTATTGGTTCTGACTGGCTGATATTAATAATGATTTTTGTTGAACTTGATTTTATGAAATTAAATTCCGCAGAACGGGTCAAAATGAGGTTTTTGTTAAGATTTTATTATTAAATATTTTGTAAATGTATTAAAAATAAATTAAAAAGATTATTATCTATCGGATTTATAGATTAAAAAATTTGATATATTCTAATTGGATTGTTTTAAGTTTTGGCTTTGAGCTGACAGGGAACGGGTTAGCTTCAACAGCGCCGGGAGGAAGCGCGCGGTTGAAGGGCAGTGAATTGCCGGGCGAAACTGCTGAAAAAAAAATGAGCCCGCCGATCCGGCGGGCCCTGCAGGTAATTCACTCTTTCGCAAATATTTCTCCAATATTCCTTTGCAGACTGCATGAGGCGATAATCAGCGCGGTGCCGCAAAATGCGAGTGCATCAAAAACACTTGACACTTCATTGCTCCTCGAACCGGACGGATCGGCCATAGCCCTGGGAATGTGCAGCAGGATAACCCATAGGAAAAGGGTGACGCTGAACAAGGCTGCAACCGCGCCGCGCCGGATGTTGAGTGCAATCGAAAACCCCGAGCCGATGAGGACGACGCCCGTCAGATACATCCAGAAAGCCCGGTCGGGCATGTAGGACGGCACGATACCGGCTAGCCGTTCGGCATACAGAAAATGGTCGATCCCGAAGCTGGTCATAGTGATGGAAAACAGTATCGGACCAAACGGGATGGCCTTGTCCAGTGTGCGGAAAATGCCCGCTGGTGGTGCCACACCCCGGCCGGATGTGCCGGCCACGACAAATGCGCCGCCAGCCAATGCGAGTTCCTTCAAGGCATCGGTCCAGACGGCCAGATGGAGGTGGTATTGCTCGGCGAAAATCTGAAAAGGGATTTGTACAAAAAGGAACAGCGACAGGAAAATGCTGCCCAGCAATAAAGCGATTTCCCTGCCTTTTTTGCCGGCAATAATGCCTGTGCCTGCCGCGATGAGCCCCGCGCCTGTAACGTAGGCCCATGCGGGAAGGAATGGCAGATGTGATTGCCAGGCGGGTAGCTGCACAGCGCGGAAATTGCCGTACAGAAATTGTTGTACACCATAGACGATCATGGCCAGGCCATACAGGACATGGCCGGTTTTAATGGAAATCCTCATCATTTTTTGCGGTTGGTTTTAAGTTGAAGGTAGATTCCGAAAAGCCGATCTTTGTAATCAAAAGCCGGTCAAAGTCCGGCAAAAGCCTACAAATTCGATCCGCAGCCATGAATGAACAGGAAATAGTCAAAGCGAGCCTGACCGAGATTTTCAGAAGGAACGGCTACCACGATCCGGAAGCGCTCACACAGCGCGACTTTGACCACATCAGCCAGGAAATTGATCGCGCAACGGGCATTCTCGTGAGCGGTACTACGATCAAACGACTCGCCAGCGGGCGGTTCAGCCGCTCACCACAGATCGCCACGCTCGACGCCGTTTCGCGCTACCTGGGTTTCCGAAACTGGCAGGAGTATAAAATTGGGGCATTAACGACTATCGAATTGCCGGATGCGGATTCACACAAGCCGGTGCATTCACCTCGCGGGCGGGGCTGGCTTTCCAGGTATTGGAAAGCGGTATCGACGGCCTGCGTGATTGCCGTTGCCCTGGCGGCATTCGTACAGCTTTCAAGGCGGCCCGGAGACTTTGGTAAAGCGTCCTTTACATTTCGCAAAACAACGACCAGCGATATTCCCAACACGGTGGTGTTCAGCTACGATGTCAAAGGCGTCACCGCCGACAGTTTTTTTATCCAGCAGTCATGGGACAAAAACCGGCGCATCAGGATTGATCAGGACAGTCACACGCTCACCGACATTTACTATGAGCCGGGTTATCACATCGCCAAACTGATTGCCAATGAATCGGTAATCCGGGCGGTCGATGTGTATATTCCGACAAACGGATGGTTCTTTTTCGCGAAGGAAAAGCCCACGAGTAATCCCGAATACATCCGTCGCAGACCCGGCCAATCACCAGGTGACCTGACGCTGACCAGGGCCGACCTTCTATCCAGCAAAATCGATATCACTAAGGAAAAGGAGTACACATCGACTTTCTTTCCAGGCAAAATGCAGCTCAATAGTGACGATTTTACCTTTACCGCGACAGCCAGGGTGAAGGAGGTCAAAAGCAATTTTTGCCCCTACATTTCCTTCGAAATCTACACCCAACGCTATCCGCTGTTTTTAAAAATTACCCCCGGAGGGTGTGTTAATGAGGCTTCCATGCAGTTGGGCGAGCAATTCATCAGCGGCCAGACGACCGACCTGGGTTTTCTCGGATGTGACGTGCGGCAAACCACGCAGGTGGAACTCCGCGTCAGGCAGCGCAACGTCACCATTTTCCTCAACCGGAAGAAGGTATACGCCGGTTCTTACCAGGAGAGCTCGCGGCTTATCACCGGCCTGGGCATCATGTCCAACGGCCTGTGCGAATTCGAAAACGTAGAGCTGAAAGGGGCCGACGGTACCATTCTGTACAGCTTTGAAAAGCCTCATTCCCTTTGATTTAAGCCATTTTTGGAGTCTTCATAATATTTATTTAACACGAAAGACAATCCTTGTAGTAGTCCGTTACGGAAGAGGTAAAGTATCTTTCATATACCGCGCCAGTCATACAGGATGTCAGTTTCAAGGGCTCAAATATTGATTGAAAAGCTGATCAGCAACCGTCTCTCGGCGGATGAACTATCTGAATTGCTTGCAGGCACGCACGATGAGGCCGTGCAGCAGGCTTATTCGGATGCGCTGGAAGTGTATTTCAATCGACTGCTCGCTGAGGAGTCCGGCAAACGGCAGAACCTGTCCGACTAGAACGGTATAAAAAGACTGTATTTATTACCTACTCGCCTAATACTAATACTATGAGACCAAAAGCTACCCTTAAAATGGCGGCACGATGTATGTTGGCCGCACTCTGTCTGTCCGTCCCGGCGGCCGATGCCCTGGCGGCCGGCGCTCCGGCGGCCGGCGCTCCGGCGACCGGCGCTCCGGCGACCGGAAACGGACTAAAAGCACTTTTTCCTGCTGCCGACAGGATCAAAGGTAAAGTAACGTCGGCCGTCGACGGTACTGCAATCCCGGGTGTGAACGTGCTTGTCAAAGGCACCCAGGTGGGTACCACTACCGATGCAGAAGGGGGTTTCTCCCTCGATGTGGATTCTAAAAATGCGGTGCTGGTGTTTTCTTACATCGGGTTTAACACCACCGAAGTGCCGGTAGGCGGCAAGAGTGTGGTGGATGTAGTACTTTCCGAAAACGTTGCCACCTTACAGGAAGCGGTTGTGACTGCGCTCGGTATCAAGCGGGACACGCGTTCGCTGGGGTACAATGTGGGTAAGATCGAAGGCCGCGATGTGGCCAATGTGGCCAATGAAAACGTGCTGACCTCGCTGTCCGGCCGCGTCTCGGGTGTCTCGATCAACCAGACCAGCGGTGTGGGCTCGTCAATCAGCATTGTGATCCGCGGTGCTGCTTCCCTGAAAAACAACCAGCCGCTTTTCGTGGTCGACGGGGTGCCGCTGGCCAACAGCCTTGCAAACGTGAGCGATACTAAAGGAAGCGGGAATAAAGTCGATTACGGTAATGCGATCTCCGACATCAATCCCGACGATATCGAAAGCATGTCGGTACTCAAAGGGCCTAGTGCGGCTGCTTTGTACGGGTCGCGTGCAGGTAACGGCGTGATCCTGATCACGACCAAATCCGGTAAAAAAGGCAAAGGCCTGGGCGTTTCATTCTCTACTTCCAATGTGTTTGAGAAGCCTTACCGCTTTCTGGATCTGCACTATAAATACGCCAATGGCGAGCGCCCTTTTCAAATGGACGAATCGTCGGCCTACTGGGGCGGATTGCCGCTGGATGCAGGCTTGAAAGAAGTGCAATGGAATTCACCGATCGGGGCGGACGGAAAGCCCGTGCCCACCGAGCTGAAATCGCATAAAGACAACATGAAGAACTTCCTGCAGACAGGGATCACTTCTACCAATAACCTGACGGTTTCCGGCTCGACAGACAAAGCGACCTACCGGGTTTCGTATAATAATATGAGTAACCGCGGACTGATCCCGAATTCGGATCTGTACCGCAACTCGCTGAGCTCGGCTTTGACATTTGATATGGCCAAAAACGTAAAGCTGAGCACCAATCTCAATTTCGTACGTTCCAACTCCAACAGCCGTCCGCAGACTTCCGAGCGCGATGGTAACCCTTTGCAGGCCGTTTATTATTCGCCGAGCTATGATGTGCGCGATCTGAAAGGCGTATGGAAGCCCGGCCGCGAGGAGATCGAGCAGCTGACTGTGGCGCCGGGTGAAACCGATAACCCGTACTTTCTTGCCAAACACCTCACCAACGCCTATGTGCGCGACCGCCTGTACGGGAACCTGAAACTGGACTGGACCATTGCGCCAGGACTCACCGCATTCGTCCGTTACGCGCACGATATGTACGATGAAGACCGCGAAACCAAAATCCCATGGAGTTATAAAAGCATGGCCAAGGGTGGTTATTACCTTGAAAACGTAGGCCGTAATGAAGGCAATGCTGATTTCCTGGTGACCAAGACCATCAAGGCAGGTGATTTCGACATCAGCATTTCGGGCGGTGGTAACATCATGAGACAGAAAGGAAACAGCTCCAACCTGGGAGGTCGCGACCTTTCCGTACCGGGTCTGTACAATATCTCCAATATCCCTGTGGCCAACCGCGTAGTGGGTAATGGCAGCTATAAGAAAGCGATTTACAGCTTGTATGCACTGGGTTCATTTGGTTTCAAAAACCAGCTTTACCTGGATTTGACCGCACGCAATGACTGGTCGAGTACATTGCCCGCAGCTAACCGCTCTTACTTCTATCCTTCGGCATCACTTAGCTGGCTTGCGAGCACGACATTCAATATGCCGTCGTCTATCTCGATGCTGAAATTCCGCGGAGGATGGGCGCAGGTGGGTAACGACACCGATCCGTATCAGCTGTATCCCAATCTCGGGACCGGTAACTGGGGGAACCTCGTGACTGCCAACCTGGGTGGTACGCTGTTGAACCCAACTTTGCTACCCGAGATCGCTACTTCTACGGAAGGTGGTGTGGACCTGAATATGTTCAACAACCGCCTGCGTTTTGATCTGACCTACTACGACCGTGCCAATACCAACCAGATCTTTACTGTGCCGATGGCGCCTTCCACAGGCTGGGAAAACAAGAATATCAATGCCGGTAAGCTCGTGAGCCGCGGTTGGGAGATCGGTATCGGAGGGACGCCTGTCAGCAACCTCAATGGCTGGACGCTGGACGTGAATGCCAATTTTAGCCGCAACCGCGTAACTGTGAAAGAGCTGGCACCGAACTTTCCCTATTTCGAACAATGGAGTGAAAACGGCGCCGGCGCCTACACCTACGTGGGTGAGCAGATCGGTAATATTTATAGCCGCGGCTTCGCGACGGTTACCGACCCGAACTCTCCTTACTACCGCTGGCCGATCATCGCATATGATGGTGAAGGCGGTGATATGGACTGGCAGTCGCTGGGAGGCCGGGATAACAACGTGAAAGTAGGTAACTATAACCCCGACTTCATGGTGGGCGGCCAGGTTAACCTGTCTTACAAGCGCTTCTCACTCGGTTTGAGCCTTGACTGGCGCCAGGGTGGTGAGTTTATGTCGTTCACCTACCGCTATGGCGAGTCCGACTGGAAATCGCAGCGTCAGATTGACAAGCTCATCCCGGGAAGCCTTTACTCACCCGACCAGCTCGTTGCGCTGCTTAAATCCGATCCTGAAAAATACATTATCCCGCAAAATGGGAACTTCCCGCGGGTAGGAGGGCATACTGCCGCAACCGGTGGCTTCGGGGCTGATGGTGATGGTGCGTTTATCCCGGGTGTTTGGGAAGACGAAGAAGGTAACTACCATGAATGGCTTGGTGGCGCAGGCACAAAATACATGCCGATCACGGCCATGTACCCTTGGAGCTTCAACCAGCAGGTAACCTTCGACGCATCATTCGTCAAACTGCGTGAAATTACGTTTACCTACAAAATCCCTACGCTGTTCAACTCGGTGCGCAACGCGAGCTTGTCGCTCTACACCCGGAACATTATGCTCTGGAATGCTGCCAAAATCGGTATCGATCCCGAGCGCGCATTCTGGGCCGACCCCAGCAAAGGCGGTTTCCGCCAGGGCATCGAGCGGCAGAACGTCATGCCGTGGACGATTCCGTTCGGTTTCAAGCTCAATTTCGATTTCTGATACAATCCTGACAATATAAGCGATGAAAATCCTTCAATATATTCCCAAAGTCGTTTTCATACTGGCTGTGCTGGTGGCTTCCTCCTGCAAGGAGAGCCTGACGGAGATCAATGAAAACCCCAATGGCGTCGATCCCAATTCCGCCAACCCGAACCTGTTGATGCCTACGGTGATGACCGGCGTGGGCACGCAATACCTGAAACTGGGCTACGGCCGCATTGCGGGCGTGGTGCAGCACACGCAGGAAGATGCCTGGAAAGACGGTTTTAATGATTATAACTGGACCGAAGAAGACGACGAATGGAAAGCATGGTACGGCTTCCTGCGCAACAATGACCTGCTCTACAAGCGGTCGGTCGAGCTCGGATTTACCTTTCACCAAGGCGTGGCGTTGACGATGAAGGCCTTCATATTCGGTACCATTGCCGATTTGTGGGGGGACGCCCCGTATACCAATGCTTTGAAGGGCGATCAGGGTGAAATGCTGCCTGCGTTCGATAGCCAGGAGGTGATCTACAAAGGTATTATCGAAGATTTGAAACAGGCGTCTTCACTGTTTGCCAGCGCCGACGTGTCAACTTACGCGCCGGGTTATGACGTGTTTTACAACGGTGATAAGCTAAAATGGCAGAAATTTGCCAACTCGCTGCTTCTGCGTTATTATATGCGCGTTTCTTCCAAACTCCCCGATGTGGCCAAAGCGGGTATCGAGCAGATATACACTTCGGGTATTTACCTGAAAGACGCATCTGAGGATGCGGTAATGGATTACATCGGCGCGGCTTCGGGCGATTCTTGGCCTACTGCCGTTGCATTTGACGTGAGCCAGTCAAACTGGCGCAGAAGAAGACCCGCCGCGGCACTGATCAATACGATGACAGCCAGCAACGACCCGCGGATGAAAGTGTGGTTTCAGCCGGTGCATGTGCGGTGGGTGTCGGATGCAACCCTGAAAACCGGTATGGATGAGTTTATCCGCAAAGATGGTGTGATCCAGACAGGCGTGAAGGCGCTTACTGAGCAGGAACTGCGTGCGGAAATCTCTGCCGGACATAAGTTTACCCGCCATTTCAACCCTGCTCTTTATAAGCCGACGCGTGCGGATTTGTTCAATGGACCGCTGAACACCGGCGAATACGTAGGCGTCCCGGCTGGTATGATCGACCCGACCTATTACAACGAAAACCCGACCACCGGCCAGCAGGTACAAAACCAGCATGCGTCGCAGCTGAGTTATGCTTACCAGGCATCCAAAGGCGGTTTGTTGAAAGCGCGCCTGGCTTCGGCGGCTGAAACAGCGTTTATCCTGGCGGAAGCTGCGCAGAAAGGATGGGCGGCCGGCGGTGCCGAAGCGCATTACAACAACGGTATCAAACAATCGCTGCAAACCTGGGGCGTGGCCGACCAGTACGATGCTTATGTGAAAGCGGTGGCCTACAAAGGTACATTGGCGCAAATCATGGAGCAGAAGTGGATAGCAAGCTGGACGGCAGCAACCGAAGCATGGTTTGACTACCGCCGTACGGCATTGCCTGCATTGGTACCGGGCCTGGCGCCTGTTTCACGCGCATTGCCGCTGCGTTTCATTTACAGCAACAACGAGCTGAACAACAACGGCGACAATACGCGCAGCGCGATCGACAAGCTGGAAGAGACCAATTTCTCGGGCCCGCGCAAGAAAAACAGTCAGTGGTCCAAGCCATGGCTGGTGCAGGGAACCGGTAAACCATGGTAGAATGTATTTCGGTGAGGCGTTGGATTTTTTGATCCCACGTTTCCGCTCGTTCGCCCCATGGCAGCGGTGATTTGCCCCATACTGTCGAATTAATTATGCTGAATTCCCGGAGTTTGGCGTACTTGCCGGTGACAATGAATAATCCAGCACCCGTTTTTGAAAGCGGCCCTTTTCGGAGGGTCGCTTTCTTTTTTGCAAATTTACGCGTCAGTATCGCCGCTTTGCATGTTCCCTATTGCTTTTCATCCCGTTTTCAGATATCCCGTTCCGGAAAGCCACCGCTTTCCGATGGATAAGTACGAGTTGTTACCCTTGCAGCTTCTCCGGGAGGGCATTGCCGAGGAGTCCGATTTCTTTAGTCCCGAGCCCGTGGACATGCCTTCGGTGTACGCGGCGCACGACCGCACGTATGCAGACCGCTTTGTGGCCGGTGAACTGAGCCGGCAGGAAACGCGGCGCATTGGTTTCGAGCAGACACCCCTGCTGGTAGAGCGGGAACTCCGCATCGCCAGCGGGACTTTGGAAGGGGCGCTCAGGGCGTTTCAGAGCGGCATTGCATTCAATATCGCCGGAGGTACGCATCACGCCTCGCGTGACACCGGCGAAGGTTTCTGCATGATCAACGATCAGGCCGTTGCGGCGCAATATCTGGTAGATCACGGTAAAGCCGGTCAGGTGCTGATCATCGATCTCGACGTGCATCAGGGCAATGGGACGGCAGATATTTTCGCCAATGAACCGCGCGTGTTCACCTGCTCTGTGCACGCGAAGAACAACTATCCCTTTCGGAAGAAGAAGAGCGACCTGGACGTCGAGCTGCCCGACCGGGCCGATGATAATCTCTACCTGACGCTGCTCCGCGAAACCTTGCCGGGCCTGATCGAACGCGTCAAGCCCGACTTTATTTTCTACCAGGCTGGCGTCGATATTCTTGCGACCGATAAACTGGGCAGGCTGTCCTGCACGATCGATGGCTGCCGCCGGCGCGATGAATTGGTCCTCCTGACAGCCCACCGGCACGGCATACCGGTTCAATGCAGCATGGGCGGGGGCTACTCTCCCCAGCTCAAAACGATCATCGAAGCCCATGCCAATACTTACCGGGTTGCCAGGCAGATTTACGGTTGATTGCAGAGCTGTTCTTGGGTTGAAAATTGTATTATTCTAATTTAATTCCTTCTTTTGATTTACTCCTTAGTGCACTGAAACCAGTGCTGTGTTAGCGGGTACCGGCTCCGGATTGTACCGCTTAATAAGATTTTCGACCCCCAGGCTTGCCAAAAAACGTGACGATCGCGCCTCCATTTTCCAAGGCATTAAAAGGCGGTTTTTGACATTGAAAAGTCGAAATGTCCATTGGTTTTGCACTGGGTCGATGATGTTTCCCCCGGCCTTGCCCGATGAATGGCCGGTTTCTGTTCTTTTGGCAATGATGAGAAGTTTTCCAACTGAAAAACACGTAGTTATAGGGGTTTGAAATGTTCTGAAAAGGATTACATTCGATATAAAGATGTAAAAAAAGACCTAATCATTCCTCCTCTATATGCGTATGTTAAAGTATCGCTGTGCTCTTGTAGTAGTACTACTGGTACAGCACCTAACAAACGTTACGGCTCAAAGTAACAGGGATTACGACCTGTTCATTAAAAGTGGTACAATTACCCCTTTGCCGGGTATTTCACTCCCCCAAAACCGCCCGGATAAGACGCTTAGAACTGCGAAAAGTGAAGAGTTTAAATTTGTAATAATCCAATTTTTCAGGATCCCGGGCGCAAGAGAGACCGCGGTGCTGAAAGGTGCCGGCATCACCTTGCTCGACTACGTCCCGGAGCATGCCTATACCGCTGTCGTGCCGGCAGAGCCTGACAGGGAAATATTGCGGGCTGCCGGCGTCAGGACGATCGTGCAACTGGAACCAGCACAGAAGATCCAGCCCGCCCTGCTGGGACCTGCTATTCCGCCCCATGCTTTAAGTCAGCCAGGCCAGATCGACGTGCGCATCAGCTTCGTAAAGACAATGCCCGCCGCGGAGGTATTAAAAGAACTCGCTGACCGTCAGGTTCAGGTGATCCCTAGTGATCTGAGTGCATACCAACTCATCGAAGTAAGAGTGGCTGCCGATAGCCTGCTTGCACTGGCTGGGCTGCCCTGGGTCCAGTTCATCGAGGCCGTACCGCCGCGCGACGAGCCGCTCAACGACAAAAGCGAGGCTGCAACGCGGGCGAACCTGCTTACCTCGGCCTTGCCCGGGCAAAGACAGCTCACGGGCGAGGGGGTGACGATCGGGATAGGGGATAGCGGGAACCTGACCGAGCACATCGACGTAGCGACCAGGCTTCTCAGCTACGATGTGGAAAGTACCTACTGGCATGGCGTGCACGTTTCCGGAACTGCGGCCGGTGGGGGGCTTATGAATGAGAAATTCAAGGGGTATGCGCCGGGAGCGTCGATTGTCAAACGCATTAACTCCGAAATATGGAAGCAGGCTTCGGCGCTCTCCCGCGACTACGGGATGATGGTGACCAACAACTCGTACGGCGGCAGCGTCTGCCCCGACTACGGCTCTTACAATTTCGATTCATACATCCTGGACCGGCAGGCCGGTGATCTGCCCAACCTGCAACATGTTTTTGCAGCCGGTAACAGCGGCCTCGAAGCATCTTGTGAAGGTGTCGCTGCCGGTTTCGGGAACATCATCGGCGGCAGCATTTCAGCAAAGAATGTGATCAGCACCGGCCGCACGGGCGCCAACGGCCTTATTTCTTCCTCTTCCAGCAAAGGTCCTACCCAGGACGGCCGCATCAAGCCGGATATCGTCGCTCCCGGTACGTCCATTTTCTCGACGCTTCCGGGAAACACCTACCAGTCGGCATCCGGAACGAGTATGGCCGCACCCGCGGTGGCGGGCGGGCTGGCGTTGTTGTACCAGCGGTACCGGCAGCTGAATGGCGGCGGCAACCCCAAAAATATGCTGATGAAGGCATTGCTGTGTAATGGTGCGACCGACAAAGGACTTTCGGGACCGGATTTTACGTATGGGTTCGGGCTGATGAACCTGGTGCGGTCGGTGTCGATGATGGAAAAGGGACAGTACTTTCATGGCAACCTGGCCCACCTGGGAAGGGATGGTTACGAAATAACAGTCCCGCCGAATACCGCGCTGGTCAAAATAATGCTGTATTGGAATGACCCGGCACCCGCGGCGGTTACCGGAAAGCAGAGCCTCGTCAATGACCTGGACCTGAAAGTGCTCAGGACAGGCAAACCGGAGATGCTGCCCTCTTTTCCCAGGGCGGCCACCCCGCATACGGCTGCCGAGCCGGGCGTGGACAGCGTAAACAACGCCGAGCAGATCGTACTCGAAGGCCCCGAGGCAGGTAGCTATGTGATCAATGTCCTTGGCAGGAAGGTTCCTAGTGGCCCGCAAGAATATTTTGTTGTCTATGATGTGATCGAAACTTCCACGGATCTCACCTATCCCGCGGGAGGCGAGCGGCTCACCAAAGGCGATGTGATTGATATCAATTGGGATAGCTACGGTAATGCGGCCAGCACATTTTCGGTTTCGTATTCGCTTAATGACGGAGGTTCCTGGACCAGTCTCAACAATGTCGTGCCGGCAGGTACCAACCAGCTCAGTTGGACAGTGCCCGACGCATTCACTACGACGGCAAAAGTCCGCATCATCCAAAACAGCACAGGTGTGACCAGGGAAAGTGCGGCGTTTACGATCCTGGGGCTCCCTGTGATGACGCTTTCGGCGAACCAGTGTGAGGGCTATGCGGCAGTGCAGTGGACGGCCGTGAATGGCGCTACCGACTACGAGGTCATGCGTTTGCAAAGCCGCGAGATGCGATCGGTGGCTACCACGACCGATCTGAAATACGTGCTCAATGGCCTCTCCCGAGATTCCACCTATTACATAGCCGTTAGGCCGAGAAAAGACGGGTTGCCCGGACGAAGATCGGTGGCGGTGATCCGGAAGCCCGATTCGGGAACGTGCCAGGGTTTTATGCTGGACGGCGACCTGGCAGTGGACGCGATCGTCTCTCCGTCCGGATCGGGCAGGGCGCTCACTTCCACCGGCCTGGGGCAATTTCAGGCAATCAAAATACGGTTGCGGAATTTCGATGACCAGCCGGTAACCCAGTCGTTTCAGGTGGGCTATTCTTTGGGCGGTGGCGATGTGGCTGTACACTGGGAAACGGTCACTTCCGATGTCGGTGCGAACGGATACCTGGACTATACTTTCATCGAGACGATCGACCTGCACAATCCGGGCACCTACGCGCTTACCGTGCAGGTGAAGCTGGATGGCGACCTGGTCGCTGCGAACAACCAGAAGTCGGTGGTGGTACGGCAGTTAGCCAACGCGCCGGTAACGCTGCCCTTTTCAGATGATCTCGAATCGCTTCAAGGCGCCGAGGTGACTGCGAATACAATCGGGTTAGCTGGTGCCGACCGGTTCGATTTCTCACAGGACCGCGATCTGGGCCGGTTGCGGACGTCGGCCGGGCAGGCGTACTCGGGTTCCAAAGCCTTTACCGTAGATGCGAACAATCAGTTGAATTCGCAATACCCCACCTATTTGGATGCCACTTACAACCTTGCCGCTTACCATACCGGCAGGGACGAGATCCGTCTGTCGTTCCGGTACCGGCTCTACGATGCGAACCCGCCTGCTTGGCCCCTGCAAGTGTACGTCCGGGCGAACGACGCCGAGCCGTGGATACCAGCTTTGGAAAGCAGCATTGTCCCTTATTTTACCCGGAACAACAACTACCTGCTCATGTCCATAGAAGTGAGCGATTTGCTGAAACGGGCCGGTAAAGAATTTACGACCAGTTTTCAGGTGAGGTGGGCGCAGAGTTTCAGGTATCCCGCGCAAACGGACGGCTCCACCATAGACGATATCCGCCTTTATACCAGCATGAGCGATCTGCAAGTCAGGCAGGTCAGTACGTCCGCCATTCCTTCCTGCGACAGCAACGGTTATCAGGAATACAGTGTTGTCTTCAAAAACAATAGTAACGAGGATTGCTACCGGATACCCTTTGAGGCATTGATTAACGATGAGCTTGTGCATCAGGGCTATGTGCCTGTGGTTCGTGCCGGAGCCGATACGTTGTTTACTTTCCATTTTTCCTCGACCAGATTGCTCAATAGTGACCGGAATGTGAAGATTGTGGTAAAAAAAGCATTCGACCAGAACGGGGGCAATGATTTCGGAGAGACGCTTGCGAAGGCCGCACAGATGATTTCCAGCTTTCCTTACCTGGAAGACTTCGAAAATGGCCAAGGTGGATGGTATCTGACCGAAGCAAGCGGCTTGTGGACTTTCGGCCAGCCTCGTAACGCAAAGGTTGCAGAAGCGGCCAGCGGCACGAACGCCTGGGCGACCAACCTTGGCGGGTCGCGTTCCGGCGAAACGACATCCTACCTGTATTCTCCCTGCTTTGCTATGACAGGTATGGTTCAGCCCTCCCTCAGTTTCAGCGCTTCGGTGGACCTGGCGGCCTGTTCGGGCGGAGCTTGCGATATGGCCTATGTAGAATTTAATGTAAGCGGAAATACCTGGATGCGGCTGGGGGCGGTCAATAGCGGCACCAACTGGTATAATGCGAGGCTGGATAATGCCGATGCCTGGAATGCGCAGGACTACACCCGATGGCATGTAGCTACCGTGCCGATCCCGAACTACTTTCCCGGCGGATACGTCAGGTTCCGTTTTGTGATCAAAAGCAAATCGGCCGGGCGCGCGGGGATCGCAATAGACGATATCCATCTGTACGATTCACAGGCAATGGTGTATGCCAATGCCCTGCCGGACAACTCAACCGCCTCTGCCGATGTGCAGGTCAGCAATTGGGTCCCTTTCCGGCTGCATAATTCGGTTGTGGCCGCTATCAATGCGAATGGACAGTCATTAGGGCAGGTTTCGGTGCGCCCTTATTTGGATAATGGCCCCATGCGGATCGCCAACAAGCAGTACTTTCTGGGCAGGAGTTTTACCATATCTGCTTCCCGGTCCGACTTCGCACAGCCGGTTGGGGTGCGGCTTTATGTTACCGACGAAGAATGCGAGAAGCTCCTTTCGGCGCCCACCAAGGCGGGTATCGCCAAACCCACGTCGGCTTATGAACTGGCCATTACCAAGTATTCAGGCAGCAATGAAGACGGCGATATCACCAACAACAGCAGTGCGTCATGGACTTTTTATCCCAAAAGCAGTGTACGAAAAGTTCCTTACGCACAGGGATATTATTTGGAATTTACTACCAAAAGCTTTTCTGAATTCTGGTTCGCCAAAGAATTCATTGGGTCCGGTACTGCACTTCCCGTTCGATTGGCGGCGTTTTCGGCCACACCCGCAGAAGGCACTACACTGCTGGAATGGCAAACGGCAGAAGAGGAAAATGCGAGTCATTTCGAAGTACAGCGCAGTCCCGACGCGAAGACCTGGACGACATTACCCATCAGTGTCCCGGCGGTAGGGGAAGGCGGGCACCGGTATGAGGCTGTGGACGCGTCGCCATTGGAGGGTGTGGGCTATTACAGGCTTAAAATGGTCGATTTTGCGACAGATCAGCCTAACGCGCCTTTTGCTTACAGCCGGATTGTCTCCGTTGACTTCGGCACCGCCGGCAATGCCCGGGTGGTGCTTTATCCCAACCCGGTAGCCGACAAGCTGCACATTCACAGTGGGAACCGCCGGTTTCTGAAAGTACAGCTGCATTCGCTCGCCGGAGCCATAACCTACGCTTCCGGTGAAAACCAGGCGGAGCTGGACGTTGCCAAACTGGTGCCCGGGCTGCATTGGGTTACCATCCACTATGCCGACGGCTCCCGCAGCGTTCACAAAATTGTGGTGGTGCATTGATTTTTGTAACGTAAAATGTGACGATCGGTTACCTTAGATCCGGACGATGTGGTTTATTTGCAAAAAAGATCATATCCTCCTATGAAACTCCCACTGATACTGACCGCCGCATTGCTTTTCGCGTTTTCCGCTTCGGCCCAGCAAATCAACAGCGCCGACCTCGACCGGCTTTTCGACTCGCTGGAAGTGCACCAGAAGTCGATGGCAAGCGTAATTGTAACGCACAAAGGACAAAAAATTTACGAAAGAGCGATCGGGTACGCGGTCGTGGACAGCGCGCACGGCGTGAAAGCGACTCCCGCCACGCGATACCGCATCGGTTCCATCACCAAGACTTTCACCGCGACGATGATCATGCAGCTGGTGGAGGAAAAAAAACTCGCATTGAACACGCATTTGGATCAATACTTTCCTTCCATTCCTAATGCGGACCAGATTACCCTTGAAATGATCCTGCGTCATCGCAGCGGCATCCACAATTTTACCGACGACGATGCTTACTGGGAAGCGCAAACCAAGCCAAAGACCCGCAGCGAAATGCTTGCTATTTTCGCCGGGAATAAGTCAGACTTCACGCCCGGCACCGAGACGAAATACAGCAATACCGGCTACATCCTGCTTGGCTATATCATAGAAGATGTGACGCGCGAATCTTACGCAAAGAATCTTCAGGAGCGCATTCTCAGCCGTGTCAAATTGAAAAACACGAGTTTCGGCGGTAAAATCGACCCGGCGAAAGGCGAAGCGTATTCCTATACTATGGCAAGCGGATGGCAAAAACGCGAGGAGACCGACCCCAGCCAACCGGCGGGTGCCGGGGCGATCGTTTCAACCCCGGGTGATGTGACTGCATTCTATCATGCGCTGTTTGAAGGCAAGCTGGTATCGAAGGCGAGCCTGGCCGAAATGACCAGGACCGTCGACATATTCGGCATAGGGCTGGCACCTGCCCCTTTTTACGCCAAAAAGGGCTTCGGGCATACCGGTGGCCTGGATGGGTTCGTAACATCGGTAGCCTACTATCCGTCCGATAGCCTTGCAGCCGCGGTTTTTTCCAACGGCGTGGATTACCCGGTCAATGACATCATCATCGCTTTGCTGAGCGCCTACTATAAAATCCCCGTTACCATCCCCGACTTACGTGCGATGCAGCTCAGCCCGGAGGTACTGGCGCTGTATGCAGGAGTGTATTCCAGCAAGCAAATCCCGTTGAAAATGACAGTCACCCACGTCAATGGCAAGCTCTACGCTCAACCGACCGGTCAGCCGAATTTTTGGCTGGCGCCCGTAAAAAAGGACGTTTTTAAAATTGATGCGGCAGGTGTGGTGATAGAATTCCGGCCCGCGCAGGGTGAGTTTAGTCTTACACAGGCTGGACAAACTTTCCTGTTTAATAAGTGAATCGCGCTTAAATATGATAGGTATATGAAATTTAGTATGTTAGCGGGGACCAATTGACGCATTCATTGGTGTAAACCCGTTTGCTTCAAACAACCGTACATCCTATGTCTTCAACCAGCGAAACCACCAAAAAGGCGCTTCACGCCATGAGCGCCCTGCAAGATCTTGAACAGTTACTGGAAGACATTAAGAACAAACCGGCCAGTAAACCGCTGCCGGAAAGTCTCCCGGCCGAAATACCTGTTTCGGTCCAGGGTGTCCGGAAAAGACTCGATTTCCTTTTGGAAAAAACAAATAATGAGCTCCCTTACCTGAGCGGGCAACAGCCATTTTCGGACGTCTCGCGACTGGAAGGCAATATCGAAAACTACATCGGGATGTCGATGGTGCCCACAGGCGTTATCGGGCCGGTGTCGGTACTGGGTTCTGTGGCCAAAGGGGACTTTTACATACCCATGGCCACCAGTGAGGGCGCTTTACTGGCCTCTTACCATCGCGGCGCGAGGGCCTGCTACCTGGCCGGCGGGGCAACGTCGGTATGCCTCATCGATGGTGTACAGCGTTCGCCGGTTTTCAAGTTCGACAACCTGGGCAATCTGGGCACTTTTCTGGTCTGGATTCTGGGCCAGCTTGAAGCTTTTCACCGCATTACCGAGTCGGCCAGCCGCTATGCGAAGCTGATCGACATGAAATCAAATGTGGAGGGCAATCACCTTATTCTCACATTCGAATACCACACCGGCGATGCGGCCGGACAAAATATGGTCACGATCTGCACCGACGCCATATGCCGGTATATCATCGAGAATGCGCCGGTGAAGCCTCAGTTCTGGTTTATCGAAAGCAATTTCTCAGGCGATAAAAAGGCTACTTCCCAGTCATTTGCAAACGTCCGGGGCAAAAAGATAACCGCTGAAATTGCGCTGCCGCAGGATATTGTCCGTGATGTACTCAAAACCAGCCCGGCAGCCATGGCCGACTACTGGCGGTCATCCACCATCGGAAGCATTCAAAGCGGCGCGATAGGGGCGCAGGGCCATTACGCCAATGGGCTTACTGCCTTGTTTATAGCAACCGGGCAGGACGTTGCGTGCGTGTCGGAAGCATCAGTTGGCATCACACGCATGGAACTGCTGGACGATGGGGGCTTGTATGTGTCGGTAACCTTGCCGAACCTGATCGTCGGGACCGTAGGCGGGGGCACTTCGCTGCCTACCCAGAAAGAGTGCCTGGAAATGCTGGGCTGCTATGGCGCGGGCAAAACCCGCAAGTTTGCCGAGATATGCGGCGCATTGGTGCTGGCAGGCGAAATTTCCATTGCGGCGGCGCTATCGGCGGGCCGGTTTACGGCAGCACACCAGAAATTCGGTCGTAAAAAATGAAGCTACCGGTTCAGGGAAATGCGTTCAGCAATGCCGCAGAGAACGGTGCGCCGTTTGTCCGCCGGTTCTATATTTATCAGAAAGAGCGTTTCCCGTTGCTGGGGCATGGGCTGCTGGTGGCGGCTTTCAGCTTTTCTGCCATTTCCTATTCAAGGATCTGTCGGGGTGCGGAAGGGTTCGTCGATGCGCCAACATTCGCCGTCGGCGTATTTACAACCATATCCCTTTTCCTGCTGGTCCGGATTTTCGACGAGTTCAAAGACGCCGAAGACGACGCCCGGTTCCGGAAAGAGCTGGCGGTTCCCCGCGGGCTGGTTACCTTTCGGGAACTGGCTATCCTGGGCGTGGTGCTTGTGTGTATGCAGGTGCTGCTGAACCTTGTTTTCTTCCCTAGAATGCTGTGGATATATGTGGTGGTGATCGGGTATCTGTCGTTGATGGGAAAAGAATTTTTCGTGGCCGAATGGCTGAAAAAGCACCAGTTCTGGTATGTCACATCGCATATGTTCATCATTCCGCTTATCGACATTTATGCCAGCGGCCTGGATTGGCTTCTGGCAGGGGTTCCCGCACCAGCCGGCCTGTTTTTCTTTTTTGCCGTGTCCTATATGAACGGCATAGTACTGGAAGTAGGTCGCAAGATCCGCGCACCTGGGAAGGAATCGGACGGGGTAGTGACCTATACTTCCATGCTCGGTGCCTCCGGGGCCATCGGCCTATGGCTGGCAGTGCTGGTGGCAACGCTGCTGGCAAGCATCGCCGCTTCGGTATTTGCGGGCTATGGCCAGGCGGTGCTGCTGGTGCTGGGCGTGGTATTTGTCATTTGCGCTTTACCGGCACTGCTTTTCTGGCGAAACAAGACTGCAAAATTTTCCAAAATGATTGAATACGCATCGGCACTCTGGACGATTTCCATGTATCTCGCACTGGGTGCCGGACCAATGATCTCAAAACTGGTTTTCCATTGATGCATTTCATTCCCGATACAGAGCCGCAGAGAACGACGGGCGCCATCATTGGCGGCAAGGCAGCAAACCTTTTCCGTCTGAAAGCCCTCGGGATGCCTGTGCCGCGCTTCGTGGTTATCCCCTGGGAGACATTGTCCAAAGGTACAATGCCCGGGCTGACTGCCAGCCTGCTGGAATTTTTCGAAGGAACGCGGCAGCTTGCCGTGCGTTCCTCGGCGGCCGGCGAAGACGGGGCCGCATTTTCATTCGCCGGACAATTCGAGAGCTACTTGTCTGTTTTGCCTGATGAACTGGCAGAGCGGATCGAGGCCGTTCGGCAGTCGGTATGCTCGGAACGGGTAGCAGCCTATCGCAAGCATCATGGGCTGGCAGCTGTGGAGGGCGTCGGGGTGATCGTACAGGAAATGATCGACGCCCAGGCGGCAGGCGTGGCATTCGGCGCTAACCCGCTTACCGGTAACCGGCAGCAGAAGGTGATCAATGCGGTTTTCGGACTGGGCGACAAACTGGTTTCCGGTGAAGTCAATGCCGATCAGTTTACATTGACGGGAACCCGGATACAAGCCGTGTTAGCCGGTCCGACAAATGCCCGGCCTGCTCTGACTGACGCGCAAATTTACCGCCTTGGCGAAATACTTGATATGCTCGAAGAGGCGCTGGGCCAACCGCAGGACATTGAATTCGCCGTCCGGAATGATCAGATCTATTTGCTTCAGACCAGGCCGATCACCACGTTGGCGGCCAGGCCCGAGGGCAATTATATACTTTGGGATAACAGCAATATCATCGAGTCATACCCGGGCGTTACCACACCGCTGACATTCTCATTTATCAGCAAATCCTACGAGGTGGCCTACAAGCTTTTCAGCGCCTACCTGGGCGTCAGTGAACCGGTTATCAGGAAAAATGAGAGGGTATTTGCCAACACGCTCGGTTTTCTGAACGGGCGGGTTTACTATAACCTTAAAACCTGGTACCATATGCTGGCCATGCTGCCGGGATACAGCATCAATGCCCGGTATATGGAGAAAATGATGGGCGTAAAGGAGCAGTTCGACATTCCTGAATCCTACCGTTTACCGAAAGGGAAAGCGTGGTGGAGCATCTTGAAAATGGCCGTGCAAATGCTCTTCCGGTTCAGGGCACTGCCGCAAAAGCGCCGTGAATTCATGCAGCTGGTGGATCGTACCATCGGCGTTTACAAAGCCATTCCGTTCGGTGAAAAAAGCGCCGAAGAACTGATGCAGCTCTATCTTGATTTCGAGCGGAAACTGCTGCTGGAATGGAAGGCGCCGCTACTGAACGACTTTTTTGCCATGATCTGGTTTGGTATGCTGCAGAAACAATGCGGGCAATTGACCGGCGGCGGTAATCCCAACCTGCACAACGACCTGCTGTGCGGGAGCAATGACATTATTTCGGTGCAGCCGGTGCACCGCAGCATCGCCATTGCGGCAAGTATTGCGGCTGTTCCGGCATTGAAAAGCCTGTTTTTACAACAAAACGAATACGCTATTCTCGATGCGCTGAACGCCGGTACCGATGCGGCAGCGGTGCAGGTAAAGGATGCCATCGACCGCTATATCGCCGATTTCGGCGAACGCTGTGTGGGCGAGCTGAAACTGGAAACGATCTCATACGGCCAGGAGCCCGCCAGGTTTGTGAAAGTGCTCAAATCCTACGTCGAAACCGGCATCACCGGAGCACAGTTTTCGGGCGACCGGGAAGATATGATCCGCAGGAATGCGGAGCAGGAAGTGGCGAGGCGTTTGAAAGGTAGGCCGCTGCGGCGCTGGCAGATGCGGCTCACGCTACGCTACACACGTGAGCTGGTGAGCGCCCGTGAGAACCTGCGTTACGAGCGTACGCGTGCTTTCGGGATCGTGCGCGAGATTTTTACCTTCATAGGAAAGCGGTTCCATGCCGATGGGGTGCTGGATCATGCGAGGGACATATTTTACCTGACCAAGGAGGAAATTTTTGCCTGCATCGAGGGCACTGCGGTTACCCAGGACACAAGGGCGCTGGTGGCATTGCGGCGGCAGGAATTCGAAAGTTATACCCGGCTGGGCCCGCTTTCGGAGCGGTTTGCAACCTTTGGAATGCCCTACTACGGCAACGATTTTTTCAGCACGGAGCGGGTAGGAATGCCGGAGGGCGATTTAAAGGGTATCGGATGCTCGCCCGGCAAAGTTACCGGGCGCGTAAAGGTGGTGACCGACCCGGCAGAGGTACATTCGCTGCATGGGGACATTCTCGTCACGACCAGCACCGACCCGGGATGGGTAACGCTTTTTCCGGGTGCATCGGGCATTATCGTAGAGCGCGGGAGTTTGCTCAGTCACTCGGCGATTGTGTCCCGCGAAATGGGTAAGCCTTGTATTGTGGGTGTAACCGGTTTGCTGAAATCATTGAAAACAGGAGATGTAATTGAAATGGATGGCAGTACGGGTATAATCAGGACCATTTCCCAATGACAAAATGGATTTAACCCAAAAGGTCAATTTTGAAATCATCCGGTACGCCAACTGCTGGGAGGATGCGGATATCCTGCTGGCCGGCTTATCGCCTGCGCCGGGAAGCAAAATCCTGTCGATCGGGTCTGCGGGGGACAATAGCTTTTCGTTTCTGGTGACCGATCCCGTGCTGGTCGTTGCAGTGGACATTAACCGCATACAGCTCTTTCTGATTGAGTTGAAGAAGGTATGCATTCAAAACCTGGAATGGGAAGAGGCGCTGGCTTTCCTGGGGTTTTCGCCCTCCGAAGACAGGATCAAATGTTTCCATCTGCTCAAAAGCCAGCTAAGTAGCGGCTGCCGCGCATATTGGGAATCCAACCAGCAAATGATCGAAGGCGGTGTAATTCACCAGGGGAAGTTTGAAAAGTATTTCCAGCTTTTCAGCGGAAAAATATTACCCTGGATTCATTCAAGGAAGGTCGTGCAGGCGCTGTTTGCAAACATGACGGCCGACGGGCAGCGGCATTTTTATGATACCCGCTGGAATACCTGGCGCTGGCGGCTGCTGTTCCGTATCTTTTTCAGCAAATATGTCATGGGCAAATATGGGCGTGATCCCGAGTTTCAGAAGCAGGTACAGGGCTCCGTTTCACGGTTTATCTTTGAAAAGGCCGAGGCACATCTCACCTCGGTGGCGGCCCAGGATAACTTCATTTTACGCTACACACTCACCGGTAGTTTCGATGGCCTTTTGCCGCATTACCTTCAAAAGGCAAATTATGCGCTCGTTCGCGAGAATCTGGGCCGGCTGCATTTGAAGGAGGGATTTGCCCAGCACGCGATCGGGCAATACGGAAAATTTCACTGCATGAACCTCTCTGATATCTTCGAGTACATGGCCCCGGACCTGTTCCTTGAAACGGCGCAGGCGCTCGTCGCTGGCACGGAGCCGGCCGGGCGGCTCGCTTACTGGAACCTGATGGTACCGCGCCGCATTTCGGAGATACTGCCCGGAATCTCTGAGTTCAGACAGCAGGAAGCCGAACGTTTGACAGCAGTCGACAAAGGCTTTTTTTACAAAAGCTTCATCGTCGACCAAATCCGGTAACGCACTATCACATTAGCTATGAAAGAGATCATTCAACCGCTTTTGCTTGCCTGCTGCTTTCTGGCGCTGTTCGCTCTGGCAGAATTGCTCTACCATTTTGGAAAAATCAGGGCTGAATGGACGCGCAAGATCGTTCATATCGGCACCGGACTGCTGACCTTGCTTTTTCCGGTCGTACTTACCAGCCATTGGCAGGTGCTGTTTCTGTGTTCCAGCTTCCTGGTGATCCTGCTGGCGAGCCTGAAATTCGGATGGCTTCCATCCATCAACGCGATCGACCGGTTTTCGTATGGCAGCATTTTGTTTCCGGTAATCGTCTACCTGCTTTTTCTGGTATATCAGATGGCAGGCAGGGGGCTCATTATCTTTTACCTGCCGATCCTGATCCTGGCTATTTGCGATCCGGTTGCGGCGCTTGCCGGCAAACGTTTCCCTTTTGGCAGGTACCGGATAATGGGGTGCGGAAAGTCGGCGACCGGTTCGCTGGCATTTTTCACGAGTGCCTTGCTGGTGACGGTGGTGGCAATACCTGCTTTGGGCGCTCCGTTGCCAGGCGCATTCCCGGCGCTGCTGATATCCCTTGCGGCTACTGCGGCCGAGGGGGTGGGAGTGAAGGGAATGGATAATTTCACCATTCCGGCCAGTGTCGTTTCATCCCTCTGTCTGCTCTTATGATCACAATCACTTCCACCCGGCCGGGCGATCAGGACTTTCACATGTTCACCGGATTGCCTAGCCGCATTTACCCGCCGGACAGCCTGCGATTCAGAATGCCGGATAGCATTCCTATCGACTTTCTCAGGGCGTGTTACGTATTAAAGGACGGGGACCATGCAGTAGCCAGGGCGAGTATTTATGACAACCCATTGCTGAAATACCAGGGTGAGCACGCCTTTGCAATCGGGAACTATGAATGTGCCGACTGCGACGAGTATGCGTCCGAACTGCTGGCACACATGGTTTCGACGGTCAAATCCTGGGGTGGCAAGCAGCTCGTCGGGCCAATGAACGGCAGCACCTGGGAGGCCTATCGTTTCCTGGCTGATCATCAAAATCCGTTGTTTTTTACCGAGCCCTGCCATCACTTGTATTATAATGCACAGTTCAGAATGGCCGGTTTCGAACCCATCGCGCAATATTATAGCAACATCGACTACGGATTGGAGCCCGACAGCCCAGAGATTCTGCTTCGCGAGCGGGAATTACGTGCGCTGGGAGTGAGGATCAGGGCCATTGACCTGGCTGACTTCGAAACGGAAATCGGTCGGGTTTTTGATTTTAACCTGCTGGCTTTCAGGAAAAATTTTCTATACACCCCCATCAGCAGGGAGGCATTTATGAAAAAGTACAGGCAAACGAAAGACTACATCAATCCCGAACTGACATTGCTGGCTGAGGACGCGGCAGGTAATCTGATCGGCTACTTCTTTTGCATCCATGATTTTTACAATGTGAAAAATAAGTCCCTGATCGTCAAGACGCTCGCCCGGCATCCCGATCCGGTATGGAGAGGCCTGGGACATGTGATCGGCAATGTGATTTACCGCAAAGCTGCGGAGCTGGGTTATGCCAGCGCCATTCATTCATTTATTTACGAGCAGGGCACTTCGACGAAGCTGTCGGCCAATTTTTCGGGTATCCGTTACCGAAACTACGTTTTGTATGGAAAACAACTTGGCTGACCGCTTCAACATCGTCGATCTTTTCCATGCTGCCGTCCGGCGGAATGCAGACCGTCCGGCCATTATCGATCTTGAAAAATCGATTTCTTTCGTTGACCTGGAAAGTGCCGTCGTGCATACAGCAACGTATTTCCTGCACAAGGGCATCCGCAAGGGTGATCGTGTGCTGGTGTTCGCACCTATGAGCAGCGATCTGTACCGCACTGTGCTGGCATTATTCAGGATCGGGGCCGTGGCGGTATTCCTGGATGAATGGGTGAGCGTGAAAAGGCTGGGCGAATGCTGTCGGCTGGCACAATGTGCGGCCTTCATCGGGACTTTCAGAGGGCGCGTGCTGGCCCGGCTGCTACCCGGTTTGCGATCGATCCCGTTGCATATGGGCTTGAAATTCGATGCCAGCCTACCGGTGTCGGCTTTTCCGGACACCAGCCCGGACGATACCGCGCTCATTACCTTCACCACCGGCAGCACGGGCGTTCCCAAGGCGGCTATCCGGACGCACGGCCTCCTCTTTGAGCAGTTTCAGGCATTGATCCCGCTTCTTAACTCCACTGTCGCTGACATTTGCATGCCGGTGTTACCCATTGTTTTGCTGATGAACCTGGGTGCCGGTACCACATCTGTCCTTGCCGACTTCAATCCGAGAAAGCCCAATACCATGGACCCGGCGAGAATAGCATCACAGATCAGCCGGCACAAAGTCAGTTCGATCATCGCATCGCCCTTTTTTATAAGACAGTTATCCCGGCATTTGCTGAACAAGCAATTGTTTTTGAATGGGATTCAAAAAATACTGACAGGCGGCGCACCCGTTTTTCCCTCCGAGGCGAAAGCCTACCGGGCCGCATTTCCCGACGCGCACATCGGCATCGTGTATGGCTCCACCGAAGCCGAACCGATGAGCATGATTACTGCGGACGATCTGATCGGCTCGGACACGGAAAGGGGATTGAATGTTGGAAAAACTGAGGCGGCCGCCAGTATCAGGATTATTGAAATCGCCGATGAGAGCATTTCCGCAGCCGATGACGAAGCGCTCGCGCAACTGGAAGTGCGAGCGGGTGAAATCGGCGAGATCATCGTTTCGGGGCCTCACGTGCTGCGCGACTACCTGCATAATCCCGAAGCATTGAAACGTAACAAGGTTTTTGTCGGGGCAACATGCTGGCATCGTACCGGCGACAGCGGTTTCCTGGGTGAGGACGGGAGCCTTTATCTCACCGGCAGGTGTTCATCGCTGATCCGCACGCAGGAGGGTTTTTTGTCCACGTTCCTCTATGAGAATCGTCTGCAATCCGTAGAAGGCGTGGAAATAGGGACGATGATGCTTGTTGACGAAAAGCTTACCGCCGTGATCGAGCTCAGCGACGCTTCCCGGCAAAGTGCCGTCCGGGCGGTGATGGAGCATGCATTCACTGAGGTCGTTTTCATGTCTGAAATTCCCAGAGATCCGCGGCACAACTCAAAGATCGATTACGAAAAGCTGCGAGTTTTGCTATCCCGCAGGCATTAAAAAGCCGGCCGGAGTTGCTTCCGACCGGCTCATGTTCAAGGTGAATTACGGAATCAAATCAGGTCGAACCGGTCCAGGTTCATTACTTTGTTCCAGGCAGCGACGAAGTCTTTCACGAATTTCTCGCCCGCATCGGAGCTGCCATAGATTTCAGCAATCGCGCGGAGTTCGGCGTGCGAGCCGAAAACCAGGTCTGCGCGGGTTGCCGTCCACTTTGGCTGTCCGGTAGCGCGGTCGGTACCCAGGTAGGTTTCCCGGTCTGGTCCCATGGCTTTCCACGCGGTGTTCATGTCCAGCAGGTTCACGAAGAAATCGTTGGTGAGTACTCCCGGACGCTGTGTAAATACGCCGTCTTTGGAGCCGTTGAAATTGGCATTCAATACACGCAATCCACCCAGCAGTACGGTCATCTCCGGTGCGGTGAGTGTGAGCAGCTGGGCTTTGTCGACCAAAAGCTCTTCGGTCGTCACCTGCGACCCGGTACCGCGGTAATTGCGGAAACCATCGGCAAGCGGTTCCAGATACCCCACAGATTCTACGTCGGTCTGCTCCTGCGAAGCATCCGCGCGGCCAGGCGTGAACGGAACGGTAACCGCATATCCGGCATCCTGCGCAGCTTTCTCCACGCCGGCAACTCCTGCCAGCACAATCAGGTCGGCGAGTGATACTCTTTTGCCGTTCGATTGTGTACTGGCGAACTCCTGCTGAATGCTTTGCAGCGTGCCGAGTACTTTCTGCAACTGCGCGGGGTTATTCACTTTCCAGTCTTTTTGCGGCGCGAGCGCAATGCGGGCACCGTTGGCGCCGCCGCGTTTGTCGGAACCGCGGAATGTGGATGCGGAAGCCCAGGCCGTAGAAACCAGTTCGGAAACGCTCAGACCCGACGCCAAAATGTTGGATTTAAGGGCTGCGATGTCGTTTTCATCCACCAGCTCATGATCCACTGCCGGAATCGGGTCCTGCCAGATCAGCACTTCTTCGGGCACGTCCGGGCCCAGGTAGCGGGCACGCGGTCCCATATCGCGGTGCGTGAGCTTGAACCAAGCGCGTGCAAATGCGTCGGCGAATGCATCCGGATTTTCGAGGAAATGCCTTGAAATCTTTTCGTATACAGGGTCGAAGCGCAGCGACAGGTCTGTAGTGAGCATGGTAGGACGGTGTTTTTTGGCACCGTCGTACGCATCGGGAATGATTTCTCCGGCATCCTTGGCCACCCATTGGTGCGCGCCGGCCGGGCTTTTGGTCAGTTCCCATTCAAATGCGAACAGGTTCTCGAAGAAATTGTTGCTCCACTGGGTCGGTGTCGTAGTCCAGATCACTTCCAGTCCGCTCGTAATGGTGTCGGCACCTTTACCCGAGCCGAAGCTATTGCTCCAACCAAGCCCCTGATTTTCCAGGTCGGCACCCTCAGGCTCCGCACCTACGTGGTCGGAAGGAGCTGCGCCATGGGTTTTTCCGAAACTGTGGCCGCCGGCGATCAATGCAACGGTTTCTTCGTCGTTCATCGCCATGCGCCCGAAAGTGTCTCGGATGTCCCTGGCAGCAGCAATCGGATCGGGGTTGCCGTCTGGCCCTTCGGGGTTAACGTAAATCAATCCCATGTGCGCCGCGCCCAGCGGTTCTTCCAGATTACGCGAATGAATAGGGCCATTGGCATCCTCATCGGTTGGCACTACGCCTTCGTCCGCTACTCCCGACTTGCCCTGCGCATAACGGCGGTCGTTGCCCAACCATTTCGTTTCCGAACCCCAGTATACGTCCTCGTCTGCCTCCCACACATCCGCACGTCCGCCTGCAAAGCCGAAAGTCTTAAAGCCCATCGATTCGAGCGCTACGTTTCCGGTCAGGATCATCAAATCTGCCCAGGATATCTTATTGCCATATTTTTGTTTGACAGGCCAAAGCAAACGGCGCGCCTTGTCGAGGCTGACGTTGTCCGGCCAGCTGTTAAGCGGAGCGAACCGTTGCTGACCTGAACCGCCGCCGCCGCGGCCGTCGAATACACGGTAAGTACCGGCACTATGCCAGGCCATACGGATAAATAAAGGTCCGTAATGCCCGAAATCGGCCGGCCACCAATCCTGCGAATCGGTCATTAGCGCGTGAAGGTCTGTTTTGACTGCTTCCAGGTCGAGGCTTTTGAACGCTTCTGCATAGTTGAATTGTTCGCCCATCGGATTGGATAAGGACGAATGCTGGCGGAGAATGTTCAGCTTCAACTGGTTAGGCCACCAATCGCGATTCCTTGTGCCGCCGCCGCCTACATTGTGATTAAGTGTCCCATTGTGAAAAGGACATTTGCTAATGTCGTTTGATCCGTTTTCCATTACGATAAGTTCAAGTGTTAAACCTAGTTGCCTGCATCTGGTATTTGTGCAGCGGGATAAAGGTATAATACTGAATTTTATTGTCAAAATCGATTAATTCTATAATTCAATAGTAGAAATCTATTTCGATGCTCTGTCAGCCAGTTACGGTACAAGCGGCCCGGTTTTACCCGTTGAAATTATCGGTTTGGAGCATAACCGGCGGCTAGTGAGATGCGGGAGCTGTAAGGTAGCCGGCGGAATAGATGTCGGCCAAAAGACCCGGCTCAACCGGTTGCCAGCCAAGTATCTCACGGGTTCGCTCACTGGACGCCACGCAGCCAATCGACGCAAAATGCTGAAACCACGTGAAATGTGCTGCCGCTGATTCACCGGTTTTGCTTACCACGGGTAGTCCGAGCCCGGCACCGATTGCCGCCGCTATTTCCCGGAAAGGAATTCCCTCTTCGGCCACCGCATGCAGTACTTTCAACGACGGACGTTGCTCGACGACGAGCCGGTAGAGCACCGCTGCGTCGAACCGGTGGACGGCCGGCCATTGGTTACTGCCATCGCCGATGTAGGCAGACTCGCCCTTCTCTTTGGCCATACCAATCACCATCGGCACGAAGCCGTGATCGCCGGCGCCGTGTACGCTCGGCGGCAGGCGCATAAGGTACACGTCAACCCCGTTGGCAGCTGCTGCGTGTGCCGCCTCGTCGGTGGCGGCGCGGGGAATCTGGTCAGATTTCACGTTCAGCACATCGTCTTCGTTGACCGGCCGGTCATAGCGCAAAAGGCCCATCCCGGTTGTGATCACCAGTGGCTTGTCCGTGCCGGCAAGCGCTTGCCCAAGCGTTTCGATTACTTTACGGTCGGCCTCGCAGCTTGCTTTGAACTGCGAGAAGTCGTGATTGAAAGCGGTGTGGATGACAGCGTCGGAAGCTGCTGCCCCTTTCCGGAGCAGTTCCGTGTCATTGACGTCCCCTTGCAGCGGGGAGGCTCCGGCGGCTTCCAGCTTTCGGACTGCGTCGTCGGAGCGTACCAGGCCCAGCACCTGGTGTCCGTTGTTCAAAAGTTCATTCAGGATGGCGGAGCCTACAAATCCGGAGGCTCCTGTCAAAAATACACGCATGTTGGTTTCAATTTTGTTTGATGCAAAATTGACATCCGCCCAATGGGCAAACAAGGTCATTTGTCCATAATTCCGGCTTCACGTTGCAGCTGCGCGTGTCTGATCCGTGTAAGGGTTTTGAGGGAAATGCCCAGGTAGGCCGCTACCATTCGCAGGGGTAAGCGCGCCAGGTAGTCGGGGTAGGCGTTTACAAAATCGGCGTAGCGCTCCTCGGGGGTGCTGCTCAGGATGGTTAGAATGCGGTTGCGGTTGTTGTAAATGGTGCGGGAAATAAGCCGTTCTGAAAACTTTTTAAGTTCGGGAATACCGCTCAGCAACTGGTCGAAGTCCGGTTTGGCCCAGAGCAGGACCGTACTCTTTTCTACCGCTTCGATGTTGATCAGCGATGGGGTATGCTTGTCATAACTTTCTACATCGAGTGTCCAGGTGTGCTGTGGTGAAAAGTGGAGGATGTGCTCGTTGCCGTCCGGTTTGATATGGAAGTTGCGCAAAAGCCCGTTTATGACAAATACCTTATAACGGCACACTTCCCCTGCGCTCAGCAGCATTTCGTTCCTTTTCAGACGGCGCAGGGTAGCCATGCTGCTGATTTGCAGGATTTTCCCGGCTGGCAGATCGGTTTGGGAAGCCAGATAATCTTCGAATTCGGTATGCATTTACCAAAGTTATAAAAAATCCGGGCTGATTGACGGCGTCATTGGTGATGCTGATATCGGGCTGACTATGCAGGATACGGTTGACTGCCGGTCCCGTCGTGCCAAATAAAACCGACGGTCCGGGTGGTTTTGATCCGTTTCTGTTTTTACCTTGGGCGCACCGCTGGCGATCATTTCGGCAGTCTTTGTAAATCGACCAGATTAATTAATGCGTAAAACAGCACTGATTACCGGGCCCACATCGGGCATCGGCCGCTTTACCGCCCTCGAACTGGCCCGCAAAGGGTATGATCTGATATTGGTGGCCCGCAACGAGGCGAAAGCCCGGGAACTCCAACGCGAGATAGGTAATACCGTTAGCACCGCTTTCATCCAATGCGACCTTTCCAGCATGGGATCGGTCGGCCGGGCTGTGCAGGAGATCAAAGCCGGGTACCACCGCATCGACCTGCTGGTGAATAACGCCGGGGCCATCGTGCCGCACCGGCAAACCACCGTAGACGGTATAGAACGCACATTCGCGACCAATCATCTGGGGCCATTCCTACTAACTACCGGGCTGGTTGAACTCCTTAAATCAGCCGAATCGGCCAGGGTTGTTACACTCGCTTCGGCTGCGCATCTACTCGCGCTCAGGTACCAGACCTCCAAACTGGCCAACCCGCCGCGTTACCATGACCTGCTCATTTACAGCCGTTCCAAACTGGCAAACATTCTTTTTTCCAATGAGCTTTCGGAGCGGCTCGCGCCATTTGGCATAACTTCCAACGCCGTGCATCCCGGTGTCGTTTCGAGCAACTTTGCCGGCGATGGCACCGGAGCGACAGCCTTGTTTATGAAATATTTCAAGCGCTTTTTCCGCACACCCCAGCGAGCCGCCGCGGGCATCGTACATGTAGCCACCGCGCCTGAGCTGCAAGGTTTAACCGGGCTTTATTTCGTGAATTCGAAGCCCGCACGCCCCTCGGCCCAAGCAAGAAACCGGGCATTGGCGCGAGAGCTGTGGGAGTATTCGGAGGCGCTCCTGGACCGCCTTGTGGCCGCGCAATTCTAAGTAGTAGACTTTGTCGGCCGATCACGATTTTCAATAACTTTGGCATTCATCATCGGCAAACCCGACAAGGCATTTATGTTTTCATTTAAAAACCTGCTCTCCAAATTCCGAAATACCCAGGCGCCCGTGGAAGGAGAACCTGCGCATTATTTATCCGTTTGCTGCATTGTAAAGGACGAAAACGATTACCTGCGGGAATGGCTGGATTATCACCGGCAAATCGGTGCGGAGCACTTTTACATTTATGATAACGGCAGCAAGCAGCCGGTCAGAGAAGTAATTCAAATGCTGGGATATGGCGAACTTGCGACTGTAACGGACATTCCCGGACAAAATATGCATGTGAAAGCGTACCAGCATTGCCTTGATAACTTCGGTTATCGGTCAAGGTGGATCGCATTTATCGACATGGACGAGTTTATTGTCCCCAAAAATGAAAGCGCGAGCTTGTCGCAATTGCTTGAAAAATATGAGCGTTACGGAGGCCTCGGCGTGTCGTGGCTGATCTTCGGTTCCAATGGTCACATCGAAAAGCCTGCGGGCAGCCAACTGGCGAATTTTACGCGGCGGTCGGAGGCTTCTTTTCCACCCAACCGGCATATCAAAAGTATCGTCCAGCCACGTCATGTGCAGTCAGCATTCAAATCACATTATTTCAAATTCAAGCCCGGCTTCTTTTGTGTGAACGAGCATTTTGTACCAATTGAAGAGGCACTGACCGACGTGAGCGTGGATACGATTCAGCTGAACCATTATTATTGCCGGTCGCTGGCAGAGTACCGGCAGAAAGTGGACAGAGGCATCAGCGACACAAAGCGCAAAAGGAAACTGGAAGAGTTTCACAACCATGACGCAGAATCCAATGTGGTCGAAGACTTAACGATTCTCGAAGTTTTGGCTAAACGGGACCCTATCCGGAACGTGTGATGTGAAACAAATAAACCCCTGGACAAGCTTGCCCCGGGGTTTTAAAGGGGACGATAACCCTGGTTCTATTCGCTGGATGGAATTCCGCTGGTCTGTGTCGCCAGGTTCCTGTAATTGCCGGTCGTACCGGTATGGTTCTTCGTGTTTTTGGGCGCAGAGCCACTTCCTTCTTTTACAGTATTGTCGGGTTCGGTCAGGTTTTTGCGGCGTATCGCGATGGCCTCTTTGGAAAACAACATGGATCCGGCGTGTTCGCGGTCGGAATACCGCCCTACATCATTGGCATTCTCGTGTGTGGCACCTCCCGGCCGGTTACTGCCGTCATTTTCATTGCTCTTTTGTGCTACCTGGTCGGTAGGGTTGGGCTTGTCTGTTTTTGCATCTTTCGACTGAGCCGCTTGCGCTTGCTTATCCTGCGCCTGGTCGGTGCTTTTTTGCTCATTCTTGGGTGTAGGGGTTTTTAGGCCCTGGCCCGTGGCCTTGGTCGTTTTGGACTTATCCGTCGAGCTGCTTGTGCTTTGCGCATAGGTCGTGGCACCTGCACAAAACAGCGCCATTGCCGCAGTGATCATTAATTTTTTCATGTCGATGATGGTTTAATTGTTGATTTCGTGCCCATCAGACCACCAAAACCATGCCAGCAGACTGCAATTCTGCCCGTTGCTTACGGCGCCTTGCTGATAAATTTTACCCTGGATCTGCTATCGGTCCTGAGCACGCTTTGCTGGCGGAAGCGGCGGAGATAGCTTTGGGCTACATTGTCGATGGCGGTGCTTCTTTCGCGGGTTTTCCTTCCGAAGAATGTCACAACTTTCGTAGGCTCGGTGATCGTCTGTTTTGTTTCAGTGTCCTTCCAGCGCCCATTGGCATCCCATTCGGTATAGCCTTCGGGAAAATAGGTACTGATGACGCTGTCGCTGAAATTTTTCCATTGCTGCTCGCTGACGGCACCGCCGCCAGGAATGTCTCTGCCGAAATAAAGGTCGCTGCGCTGGTAGCTTGCGCAGGAGGCGAGGCCCAGGCAGCCGGCCATCGCGTAGTAATAGGGCAATCGTTTGAGTCGGACCATCGTTCAGGTTGTAAGATGAAAGGTTTAAAGAAGCGGACTCATGTGCCCGCATACTTAGCCCAAGTTACTACCTTTATATCTGCTATCAGTGCATCGTTCGGATTCTCACCTAAAATCAAGTGGTCATGCAGAAAATCGTCCCGCATCTATGGTTTGATAAGGAAGCTGCCGAGGCGGCTGAGTTTTACGCATCGGTATTCCCGGAATCGCGGGTTACCAGCATTACCCGGATGGAGGGTACCCCATCGGGCGACGCGGATATGGTTATTTTTGAGCTCTGGAACCAGAAATTCATGGCCGTCAGCGCCGGGCCGCTCTTCAAGCCCAATCCATCGATATCTTTCATGGTGAATTTCGACCCGCTGTTTTTCAACGGTTCGCAGGAGTCTGCGCGTGAGAAAATAGACGAGGTATGGAGCAAGCTTTCCCAGGGCGGAAATGCGTTGATGCCGATCGACGAATATCCGTTCAGTAAGCGGTACGGCTGGATCCAGGACAAGTATGGCATTTCGTGGCAGCTGATTCTGACCAACCCCGACGGCGAGCCCCGGCCCCCGATCATTACCTCGCTGCTGTTTGTGGGAGATCAATGCGGAAGGGCCGAAGAGGCGATTAATTTTTACTGCTCGGTTTTTACCAACTCCCGGCTGGGCTCGCTTCACCGTTATCCGGAGGGCGGTCCCGGGCCGGACAAGCCTGGTACGGTCATGTTCGCCGATTTCAAATTGGAGGATTCGTGGTTTACGGCCATGGACAGTGCGCATGCCCACAAATTCGGTTTTAACGAAGGTATTTCGATCGTGGTGAACTGCGAGGACCAGCAGGAGCTGGATTATTTTTTTCCAAAACTGTCGGCAGTTCCGGAAGCGGAGCAGTGTGGCTGGTTGAAGGATAAATTCGGCGTCTCCTGGCAGGTCACCCCGATCGTGCTGGAAGAACTGATGGTCAAAGGCACGCAGGAGGAGGTTAACCGCATCACGCAGGCGCTGCTGCCGATGAAAAGGCTGGAAATAGCGCCGTTGGTAAGTGCATTTGAAGGGAAATAACAGATAGTCAAGGCCGGCGCCGCGTGAGTTTGGCGTCGCCGGTCTTGACTAGTTAGTGATTCGGCTTTGCAATGTCCGTATTGGCACGCCGGCGTTCGAAAGCGGACATTTTTATCCGGCGTAAGCAGCATAATAATGGCAGAGCGCCTCAGGATGAGGTTCCGGCAAAAGTGGCATGCCATTAGTGGTGCGCTGACCGAATCTAAACTTCCAGGCCGGTCATGATCTTAAACCACTTAAGCATCGCTTTCAGAAGCTTTTTAAACGGGAAAGGCTATTCGTTCATCAATGTCACCGGGCTTGCCATGGGAATGGCTTGCGCGGTGCTGATCTTTGTTGTCGTAGTGCACGAGACCAGCTACGATCTGGCTCAGTCAAAGATTGACCGCATTTACAGGGTCGAAACAGAAAATATCAAAGAAAACCATACTTACCCGGGCACTTACACCGGCATGGCCAATGCGCTTCGGGCCGACATGCCCGAAGCGGAAACCATCGCGCCGCTGATGCAGGTGAGTGGGCGAACCATGGCCGCTTCCGGAGAAAAGAAATTCAGGGAGTCGTTTGTATTCGCCGACAATGCACTCTTCCGAACGTTCGATTATACCTGGCTGGCGGGTACTCCGGCCCGTGCATTGTCTGAGCCCAACAGCATTGTGCTCACGCGCACGTACGCTCAGAAGTACTTCGGGACGACGGACGTTGTCGGTCAAATCATCCGCATGGACACCCGGCATGACCTGACAGTTACCGGTGTTGTGGAAGACTACCCGAAAACTACGAGCTTTCCATTTAATATGCTGGTATCGTTTGCAACCGTCAAACAGGTTGACCCCAATTTTGATGAAAACAGATGGAATGGCTGGAATGACAATTTCCAGGTATTTGTTGTATTGAAAAAGGACGTAGACGCAAAACAGCTGGCTGGACGGTTCAAGACTGTTGTGCTCAAATACATGGGTAAGGATGCATTGTCCGACAAACGTTTTAAGCTCAATCATCTGTCCGAGATACATTATGCAGGTAACCTTGGCGGCAGGAGTGCCAATGTAGGGCTGCTGAAAACACTCTCCGTGATCGGGGCGCTCGTCTTGCTGATTGCCTGTTTCAATTTTATCAACCTCAGTACCGCGCGGGCGTTCCGGCGGGCGAAGGAAGTGGGGATCCGTAAAGCGGTAGGCAGCAGCCGTCAATCGCTGATCTGGCAGTTTCTGGCCGAGGCGGGTCTGATGACCTGCTTTGCGGGGATTATCGCGCTGGTTATCAGTATGGCGATGCTCCCACTCCTTGCATCGACGCTTGCCATACCCATTACAACGGACGACCTGTACTCGCCGCAAACTGCGCTGTTCTCGGGTTTGCTGCTGATCCTGACCACCTTGCTGGCCGGCATTTACCCCGCGATGCGTTTATCGGGCATGGCACCTATCTGGGCGCTGAAAGACAATGCCGCGGCAAGGGCAGGCCAGTGGTTTTCCATGCGTGAGGGGCTGGTGGCCGTACAGTTTACGGTTTCACTGGTACTGATCTGCTGCGCATTGCTGATTGACCGGCAACTGGATTTCTTTCGCAATGCCGACCTGGGATTTAACAAAACGGCCATTATTACGGTGGGGATACCAGACAATAAGCCCGAAAAGCTGCAAATGCTCCGCAATCAGCTGATGCGCTCTGCGCAGATCAGGGATGTCAGCTATTCGTTCAACAGTGCTTCCGCGGAAAGTAACTGGATGCAGGCCATGGAGTACCGGGAGGGGCCGAAAACCGTTCAAATAAAAACGCAGATGAAAATGGGTGATTCGCATTACCTCGACACCTATGGCATCCGGATGCTGGCTGGCGAGCCGTTGAAAGACAGCGATACTGCCAATTTCAGAATCATCGTCAACGAAGTGTTCCTGGGCAGGGTCGGGATTACGCACCCGCAGGCAGCGCTCGGACGAAGAGTGTATTATGGTGATAGTGACGAGTTTGCCACCATCGCGGGAGTTGCGCAGAATTTTCATGTCAACTCGCTGCACCAGAAGATCGATCCAACCATTATTCAGGTCGTTCCTAACAATTTCTATCAGGCCGGTATCAAGCTGCAAAGTCAAAACGCAGCTTCCATCCGTACTGCGCTGGCTGACATTGAAAAAGCCTGGACCGGAACATTTCCGGACCAGGTTTTCGAATATAGTTTCCTGGACGAGACCCTTGCAAAAGCCTATCGATCCGAAACACGCACAGCCCGGCTGATCGAGTTCGCCACGATTTTAGCTGTACTGATTGCCAGTATGGGACTTTTCGGGCTTGCCACATTCACTGCCGAGCAACGCACGAAAGAAATTGGCGTACGAAAAGTACTGGGAGCTTCCGTGGCCAATGTCGTGGCATTGCTTTCCCGGGATTTCCTGAAACCGGTGCTGCCGGCCATCATCGTCGCTTTGCCCATTGCCTGGTACCTGATGAACCAGTGGTTGCAAAACTTCGAGTTTAAGATATCCATATCCTGGTCCCTGTTTTTCGTGGGCGGACTACTGATGACCCTGGTGGCGCTGCTCACTGTGAGCTTTCAGAGCGTGCGCGCGGCGATGCTGGATCCGGTCAAAAGCCTGCGAAGCGAGTAGCCGCACCTAAGCCATGTATGCTGCTACCCATTTGGCTTTGATTTCCGCGCGGGCGTTGATGAATTCCACGTCCGTGCCTTGGGCAATGGCGTCGAGCGGGAAGCGCAGCGGGCGTTGGCCGGCAGGCATTTGGATCAGTTTCAACACCCCGTCGGCGATCGTTTGGGGGTTCATGTCGAAAGTGGTCATCTTGCCGAAAAGGCCCTGGCCCAGCGCATTGAACTGCTCCGAAGCAAGCGGATCGTACGCCAGGGAGATTTCCGGTTTGTCGCCGTGTATGCCGGCTTTGGCACCTGTGTTCATTTCGGTAGGGTACACCCCGGGCTGTATCGACACATTATCGATGCCGAACTGCTTCAACTCGTCCTGCAAACCCTCGGTAATACTTTCAACTCCGAATTTGGATGCCAGGTAAGGGACCATAAACGGCAAAGTATGGCCGCTGGCACCCGAGGTAATGTTGATGATAAGCCCGCTTCGTGCAACACGCATGGCAGGAAGCACAGCCTGGTAGGTCCTTACGACGCCATAGAAATTGATCTCAAACATTTCACGGATGCGGTCGACGCTGTAAGATTCGAACACGCCGAATCCGCTCACAGCCGCATTGTTAACCAGCACATCGATTTTTCCATGTCTGGCAAGTACTTTTTCAAATGCCGCGGCCACCGAAGCGTCGTCGGTCAGGTCTATTTCCACTACCTCGATATTCGGAATAGCGGCGAGTTCTTCGGCCACTGTGCGGTTTTTGCCTGCGGTATTACGCATGCCGGCTATCACGGTGAGGCCGGCGCCGGCCAATGTAGTTGCGGTGAGTTTACCAAAACCGGTACTGGTTCCGGTAATAAATACTGTCTTGTTCATCGTCTTTAATTTTAAATGTTTGACGATGCAAAGTTGCACAACGCGGGTGCCGTGCTCCATTGACATTTGCTTGAAAAAATAACAAACAAATGTCAATGGAAATGGCATAGACAGCTATCTGGCGGCGTTATTGCGTCTGATCCGCGTGAGTGTTTCGGGCGTTATGCCTATGTAGGAAGCAATCATATGCTGGGGAATGCGGTTAGCGATCTGCGGGTATTGGTCCAGGAATTTCTGATACTTTTCTTCTGCCGAAAGGCTAATGCCAGCGTGGATGCGGTCCTGGGATACAACGAAACTTTTGTGCAGCAGCGCATTGACAAGATCGTTCAGTTGTGGGATCGTACGGCACAAATGGTCAAAATTTTCTTTGGATATCAACACCACATCCGTATCCTCTACCGCCTCTATATTGAACCGCGATGGGTTGCCGGTCATTAGGCTCTCCCGGTCGCCCGACCAATAATTCTCCGGGGCAAAGCTGAGAATATGTTCATTGCCCTTATTATCAATGGAATAGGTTTTCAGAAACCCATTGCATACAAATGCATTGTATTTCCAGCTGTCGCCCGCCTGCAACAGCAATTGCCGTTTGCGGATCTTTTTTAAAATACATACCTCGGTTATCTGCGCCCTTTCCTGGTCCGAAAGCGTGATTTTGTCGGTCAGGTATTGAATGAATTGGTCAACCACCGGATTTCGCGATGAATAGTGAATAAGCGGCCGCACCGGCCAGTACCAAAGATAATGACCGGATGCTTACGCTGCGCTGCTATTCCGCAATCCTGATGTTTTTCATCTTCACAGGCAGCCAAACCTGCATAGGGCCGCGGCCACGGTTGGCCCATGTATAATACGGTATCGCGGTCACGGTCCTCGGTTCCGGCTTTACGTTAAGCCCGTCCGGCGTGGCTTTGACGACCTGCAGATCGGCCTGGATCGAGACGACGGGCTCGTTGAGGATCTGGCTCGTCCGGGTGCTGAATGATGGCTTTTCGGGCACAAGCAGGTTCCAGACTTCGCCTGCATTGTCGGCGCCTTCCACGCAGTAGACGATCGGCCCGCGTTGAAGGGCGACGCGATCGGCGTCCGCCTTCACTTCCTGACGGGCTTTGATCTGCCGTACTTCCATGGGTAATTTCATTTCGATTTCATCGCCATTCTGCCAGGTGCGGTCAATGATGGCGTAGCCTTTTTCGGTTTTATATGCTACCGGTTTACCATTCAGCAGTATTTCGATTTTGGCACTGGCCGCAGACGCGAAGCTGTATAACTCGCCGGGCACGGGCATATTGCCGGCCCAACCGGGAATGCGCACGTTCAAGGCATATTTGACTTTCTGGGCAGGTGTTACTCTGATTTTTACATGCCCATCCCAGGGGTAGTTGGTAGTCATTTGCAATGGAACGGCCGTTTTGCCGATCTGAAACTGGGTGTTGCTGCCTATAAACAGATTTACCCAGATTTTTCCATCCGATTTGCCGTAAATGTAGTCGCCCACGGAAGCTACCAGCCTGGCAATGTTGGAAGGGCAGCAGGCTGTTCCAAACCATGCACTGCGGGCATTGTTGCCGACCGACGAAAGCGGGTTGCCGTAGAAAAATGTGTCGCCGCTGAGACTAAGCCCATCCAGGGCGCCATTGTACAGGCTTCGTTCGAGGACGTCTATATACTTGGCATCGCCGGTGAGTGCGTTCATGCGCTGGTTCCAGAATACCATCCCCACCGATGCACAGGTTTCGCTGTACGCATTGCCATTGGGCAGATCATAGTCGTCGGTGAATCCCTCATTATGACCGGAGGAGCCAATGCCGCCGGTCAGGTACATATTGCGGTAAACGACATCTTCCCACACGGCGGTCATTGCATTCATGTAGCCGGGGTCCTGCGTAACCGATGCTACATCGGCAGCGCCGGTGTATTGGTACATGGCACGCACGGCATGGCCGGTGATTTCTTTCTGCTGTTTAACCGGCACATCGTCCTGGCAGTATTTGGGGTCTTTCCATTCGTCCCAGATCTTGCCTTTGCCGTAACCGTGGCCGCGCTGGTCGAGAAACCAGTCGGCCAGTTTCAGGTAGCGATCTTCGTTGGTCAAATGGTACATTTTCATCAGTGCCAGCTCTATTTCCTGGTGGCCCGACACCCACGGGCGGTTGGCGACGCGGAAAGTGGAATCGATATGGTCGGCAAAGCGGATGGCCACGTCGAGCAATTTGCGTTTGCCGGTTGTATTATAGTAGGCCACCGCGGCTTCCATCAGGTGCCCCGCGCAGTAATCCTCATGCTTTTCCATGTCGGTCCAGCGCTGGTTGAGGTCGGTGAGGGTGTAGTAAGTGTTCAGGTAGCCATCGGGCTGCTGGGCGGCTGCGATTTTATCGATCCATTCGTCGGCTTTTCTTTCCAACGCCGCATCCGGCCGGTTTTTCAGCGAATAGGCAATGGCTTCAATGGCTTTGTACACGTCGCTGTCGTCGTAGTAAATGCCCTCGTGCTTCTCTCCCTGCTTGCGGGCGACCTTCTCGAAATTCCGGATCCGGCCTGATTTTTCTTCGGTTTGAATGATACAGGCATTCAGCGTTGCTGTCGCTACTTTTTCTTGTTTGGGTTTCCAGAAGGCATCCGTAATATTCACCTGCGAAAACTGCACGGATTGTATGCGCTGCTGGGCATTAGCCTGAAACGACGCCGCTTGCAGGCAGCAGGCGAGCGTGGCGGCAGCATATGTTTTGGGGATCAAATGCATGTTAAGGTTGGGTTTTAATTCAAAATCCTGTTGGTTTCTGGGCTCATTTCTTCCTGTGAACGACGGGAAACTGCGAAATGCGCAGGTTCGTACAGCCGTAGGGGATCAGCACGATGTCTTCTTCCTTGTCTTCGGTTTCCAGCTGATAAGTCATACTGTAAGGAATCGGACCGGTCATTTCGTTGTAAAGGCCCCAAGACGGGATACGCCGCGCCTTGGTTTTGATCTGCAACGGGGCATTCCCGGGATTCCAGGGGTAGCTGGAAACCGGTTGGGCAATTTCCCATTTGTATTGCTCGTCGAGCTTGCTGTCCGGCGTCAGGATCAGACCGTAATTCCAGGGTGTTGTTGGGCGCACTTCGGTATAGGACGAACCGTAGTCAATCGGGTCTTTATCATTTTTCACCAGTTTGGAAGTTTCGCCTATTTTCAATGCATAGGTCAACGGTCCGCGCTCGACCGAAATCGAGTTCTCGACCCAGGTATTTTTGAAGATATGCATCGGTAAGGTAAGTTCCACCACGTCGCCTTTTTCCCATTCGCGGGTCAGTTTCACGACCTGGTTGCCCTCCGGTTCGAGCCACGCCCTACCGTTTACCTTGATCATCCCTTTTTTACACCACCCCGGAATCCTCATGTGGAATGGGAAAACCGCTTTGGCAGAAGGGTTAAGGGTAAATTTAATGGTTTCCTCAAAAGGGTAGGACGTTTCCTCCTTCACGGCCACGCTGACGCCGCCCGGCAGCTTGATCGTCGCCTCGCTGGCGGAGTAGGCCAGCGCCGCAATGCCTTTGTCCGCGGTAGCATACCAAAGGTTTTGTACAAATTTCGGCCATCCCTGGTGCATGTTGGACGTACAGCAGGGGTAACCGGTGAGCAGCCCCATGCACAAGTCGGTACCGCCGTGGTTCACATCAAAATTGCGGTGATGGCGGGTCATCATCACCTGGTTGGCCTGCTGGAAATACTGGCGGCTCATAAAATCATCGGAATGCTGCGTCGGCAAGGCGTTGAATGCCACTTTTTCGAGCATATCCGCATAGCCTGCATCTCCCGTGATTTCGAGGATGCTTTCAAGGGAGAACATCATTTCCACGGCCGAACACAGCTCCGATCCCTGGGTGGGGTCGTTTCCATGCAGCGCTTCGTCGCCTCCGTACAAGCCATGGGCCATGCCATTGAACTTGCGGATATCTGCAAAGCCCTTTTTAGTAGCGTCGAGGTATTTCTGTTCCGGGTGATGTTGGAAATAGATGAGCGGCGCTTTGATGCCCTGTGCCAGGTTCACGCAGTGAATGCTGCCGCGGGTCGAGAGCATATCCGTGTTCAGGAACGCGTGGGTGTAATCAAAGGTTTGCTGGTGGATGAGATTGCCCAGGTCGAGCAGGAATTTGTCTCCGGTGATATTGTAGAGCCAGTACACCACCGCCAGGTTGTCTGCGCCGCGGTACCTGGCCCAGAATGTCCAGTTATCGAGTGGTTTCGATGGCAGTTCTTTCAATTGGTATTGGAAGTAGTTGGTCATCAGGGAGATCACACGCTGGTCCCCTGTGGCCGAATAGTATTGTTTCAAGATTTTAAGCATGACCATTTTGGGCCACCAGTCGCGGCTGTTGTCGCGCTGCACGCCGGGTTCGTGGCCGTAATCTTTCGAGGGGCCGAAATAGCCGTCGGGTTGCTGGCTGGCAATGGCCCATTCCACCCAGGGCTTGGTTTTAGCAATGAGTTCCTGATCACCCAGAATGTAGGCGAGGGGCAGCAGGCCGTCGATCCAGTAGGGCCCGCGTTCCCATTGGTCGCCGTCTCCCCCCAGCCATCCGTTGCGTTTGCCCATCACCAGCGGGTATAGCTCGTCGAGCTTGCCGGTGGAGCCGTTTTTCTGGCGGACAAGCATTTCTTTCAGCCAGCCTTGCGGCCTGATGGCACCTAGTGGGAGCTCGCTGTACGGGTTACTTCTAAGCGGCGCCTTGGCCGGGATGTAGGTTACGTCCCGGTCAGGCTGGGCAGTGGCCTGGAAGCCGATCAATGCGGCCAATAGGAGTTTTTTCATTGACGGTTTTAGTTTTTGTGCCGGTATGGCGATGTGTTGTCGGGTATTGTCAGGTGTTGCGCGAGTTTCTAGGGGATGTTTTTGGATTTTAGATCTTTGGAAGTGGCCAGTGCGATGACCCGGCCGTTCTCGCCTACTGCGTTGTAGAAATGGTAAACTACGCCATTCCATTTGATGACCCAGGGTTTGTGGGCGTAGGTCTTGTCATAAGCTTCGCCGGGAGCGATCAGGTCCGGGCCGGTCCAGTCGGTCCAGTTTTGCAGGTCGTACGAGCAGGCAAAGCGTTCGAATGCGCCGGGCTTCCAGAATGCCCCGAAATAGAACATCACATACACACCGCCGATTTTGGCAATCTGCGCGTCGCCGCAAATGCCGGTGTTTCTGGTGATCAGTGGCTTGTCTGCGGCGCGATTCCAATGCATCATATCGTCGGATACGGCCATGGCGATGCTTTCGAATCCCTGGCCCTTATCATCGCCTTTTTCGCCTTTGGCATTGTAGTACATCACAAACGGATGCCCGGTTTTACGGGCTTTGTCGCGGATTACCAGGCTTTTGTAAATGGTTTTGTCGTCGTACCAACGGGCATCCTGGTCTACGGCCGAGAGTACGGGCTGCGGGATGCGCGTCACTTCATCCGGTTGGGCCAGGTCCGCGCTGGTGGCGATGCCGATCCCCAGCCTACCTGCCTCGTAGCCACTTTCGGAGCCGCCGAGGTAGGAAAGCCAGTATTTGTTTTCAAACTTTTCGGCCTCATAGCTGCCGCCCCATTCGGTGTCCACCAGCGCGACGTAGCCGGCTTTCTGGGTGGCGTCCCAGGTATTTTCCGTAAAGGACATAATTTTACCCAGATGCTTCCATTGCAGCAGGTTATCGCTTTTTGCGAGCCAGGTTTCATAGCCTTTGCCATCGAAAATAATGTAGGTCATGTACCAGGCCCCATTCTTGCGGAACACCGTAGGGCTGTCGACCATGCGGCCGCTGTCGGGCTGCGGGATGACCACGCCGTATTTGTAAGGGGTTTTCACTTCCTCAAAAATATGCTGCATGACCTGTTGCGAAACTTTGGCTGCGCCCTTTTGAGCATAGCCAAAGCCCGCTGAAATCATCCAGACACATCCGATCAGTACTTGCTTCTTCATATTTAGTTGTAATCCGGGTTCTGTTTCAGTTTGGGGTTGGAGTTAATGGCAATCTGCGGGATCGGGAACACCGCCCTGAATGCGCCGTTGGGCTTGTGCGACAGCCAGCTTTTGGTGGTATAAACCCCGAAGCGGACCATATCGCGGCGTCGGAAGCCTTCCCAGGCAAATTCCCATCCCAGTTCGTCGAGCATCCTGCCGTACTGCACCGCGGCCGTATTGCCCGGGTCCACGACTTTGTAGTTTTCGACAAAGCCGTACTGGTAGCTGCTGCCTTTCTGCAAGTCGGCCCCGGTCACGGTTGCCTTGGCGGGTTTGGCCGCGAACGCCCGTGCGCGCACCTGCATCACCACGGCAGCAGCGTCATCCGCCTTGCCCGTGCGCAGGAGACATTCCGCCTTCATCATCAATACCTGCGCGTAGCGGAACACCGGGAAATCGTTGCCCAGGCTTCCCTGCGCCTGCGTTTTCACTTCGAACTTGTTCATCCGGTAACCCTCTGCTTCTCCGGTGTAGAGGCCGTCGGGCAATTCGTTGGTGAGCACCACATTCTTGCCGGCCTGGTCATAGGAACCTTTCAGGGGCGTCACGCCGTCGGCGGCGAACTGCGGGCCGATCATCCACGTCGCTTTCAGTCGCTGGTCGTCGGCATCGTAGGAGTTGATAAATTGCGGCACGCCCTTGGCCGAGCCTGCCCCCCATGGCGTTGCCAGCATATTGACCTTGTTTTTCAGCGATGCGTGCCACGAAAACATGTGTGCGCTGAAACCGCCGGCCAGGTTCTCTTCAAATGGGATTGCAAACACGATTTCGGGCGAATTTTGATTTTCCGTAACAAAAGGCGCCGCAAGGCCGGTTTCTAACTGATATTTACCCGAGGCAATGACCTCGTTGCATAGGGCTAGGCATTCCGGCCATTTGGTTTCACCGCTATAAATGCCTGCGTTCAGATAAACGTTTGCCAGCAGTGTTTTGGCTGCCCACTTGTTAAAGCGTGCATACAGCAGGGTGTTGCGCTCTTCGCTCAGGTTGGGAATAGACTCGGTCAGTTCTTTTACGACAAATTGGTAGAGCTCTTTTCTACCGGTTTTTTCCAGCAATTCCTCGGATCGGCTGGTGACCAGCGGTGCATCGCCGAAGTTATCGCAGATCAGCCAGTAAAAAAATGCGCGCACGGTCCGCATTTCGGAGATCAGCGCCTCACGGGTAACGCCGGGCGGAATGGTAATTTTGTCGTTCGATAACTGATCTATCAAACGGTTGGCATTGATCACCCCCGAATAGAAGGTATTCCACATGCTGTTGATCTGCGGGTTTTCCGAGTTCCAGGTGTGCAGGTGCATGCGCTTGTAAATGCCGCCGTCGTCCCAACCCGATGCGTTTGCGGGCATGACAATGCCGTCGGCGGTGGATTCCTGCGCCATATACCAGTGGGTATGTGAAATCAGGCTGCGCATATTGGCGTAGGCGACGCTCATGGCCTGGTAGGCATTGGAATAGTTATAGGTGTCCTCGGTCACCTCGGAGTAAATCTTTTCGGTCAGGTCGTTGTTGCAGCTGCTGGCAGCGATCATCAGCATCACCGCCGTGCCTATATAGGGTTTCAATGGCTTCATATCGGATCTTATTTGGGGAAAATGGGAGTAAAAAACTAGAATGTGAGTGAAACGCCAGCCGTAAAGCTGGTGGTGGCAGGGTAGCGGTTCTTGTCGTCGATACCCGGGAACAGCCCGCTGATACCCACCTCCGGGTCGATGCCTTTGTAGCCGGTGATCGTGTATAGGTTGGCAACTGCCAGGTAAACACGCGCATGCCGCAGGTACTTGTTCTTCAGGCGGAGATTATAGCCCGCTGTAATGTTGTCGATCTTCCAGTAGTTGCCGTTTTCGATGTAATAGCTTACATAGTTGAGCGACTGGTCGTCGGCGAGCGGGCGTTTGCCGTAGATCGGGTCGTAGGCGTTTGAGCGCAGGTTGCCTCGGGTGAGCATCACGGGTGCACTCCAGAACATTTCGGTCATATTCAGGATCTGGAAACCGAAAGCGCCGCGCATGGTGATGTTGAGGTCAAAGTTTTTGTAGGTTAAAGTGTTGTTCCAATTCAGATAGCGCTTGGGCAAGCCGTTACCGATGACCTGCTTGTCGTCGGCCTGCTGCTGTGCGATAGGCTTGGGTTCGCCATTTTTGCCCTCGATGATCCAGTGCCCGGCTTCGTCGATATCGATGGTCTTGAATCCCCAGAAATTGCCCAGCGGCTGGCCCACCTGCACGCGGTGCGTGGTTTGCTGGATGGGCTCGCCGGTGTTGCCGGTGTCGAAGTAACCGCTGGCCAGCGCAAACTTGTCGTTCGACAGCGACAGGATCTTGTTGGCATTGGTCGAGAAGTTCACGGATGTACTCCACCTGAATGCCGCCGTCTGCAAGGGAATCGCATTGACCTGCACTTCTATCCCTTTGTTTTCCATGGAAGCGGCGTTGGCCGTAATGGTGCTGTATAAATAGGGCGGGGTAGGCACGGGAAAGTTGGCGATCAGGTCACGGGTAGTGCGGCGGTAGAGGTCCACCGAGCCGGAGAGGCGTTCATTGAGCAGGCCGTAGTCGATACCCACGTTCACCTCTTCCTTGCGCTCCCAGCGGAGATCGGGATTGGCGTTGTTGGACGGGTTGATGGCCTGCACCCACTGGCCGTTGATCAGCACATTGGTATTGAAATTGATTTTATTCAGAGAAATGTAAGAACTGCCCGGCTCTGTACCGGTAACGCCATAGCCTGCTCTGAGTTTGAGGTTCGAGACTGTGCGGGAGTTTTCAAGAAATGCCTCTCTCTTTAAATTCCAGCCCACCGAGAAAGCTGGGAAGCTGCCCCATTTGTGATTGGCCCCGAAGCGAGACGAACCTTCGTGGCGTATACTGGCCGACAGCAGGTATTTATTCATAAAACTGTAATTCACCCTGAAAAAATAGCTGATCAGCTTGTTCTCCGATTGAAACGAAGACTCGGGAGCCTGCCCGCGGCGAAGCGCCAGACCTGCGCCGATGTTGTTGTAGGAGAAATTATCGGTCGGGAAATCCCAGTTCTGCATCCAATACTCTTCGGTGTTGTACCGCCGCCATGTGTGCCCTGCTAGGATCACGAAGTTGTGGTCCTGGATGGATTTGTTGTAGTTGGCTGTAAATTCGAACAGATCGTCCTGGGAGCGTGTGGTGCCGCGCGAAGCGAAGCCGTTCCGCCCGTTGCGGCTGGTAGAATAATGGTTTTTGGTTTCGTAGTATCCCCGGGTGCTGTTGAACATGTCCCTGGCAAACAATGCCTTGATTTCCAGTCCTTCGACAGGCGCAAGCGAAATCGTGCCGTACGTGCGCAGGTTGTTGTTGCGGTTCTGGCCGTGGGTTTCTTCCACCAGGGCAACCGGGTTCATATAATCCGTTTTGTCGGTGCGCTCGGTCCATTTGCCGTTCTCGTCCTTCATGGGCTCAGTGGGGTTGAATGTGAGCGCATTGCGGTAAACCAGGCCCGAATAGGAGCCGCCGTCGATCGAAAAGTATTTCTGCTGGTAGCCGCTCAGGTTCGCATTCACTTTCAGCAACCCGTTGAACATCGAATGATTGATCTCGATGCGCGGAAACAGGGTCGTATTGTCTGATTTTTTCATGATCCCGTTCAGCCGGCGGTATTCCATGCTCACAATGTAGTTGGTGGAGCGGGAGCCGCCCCGGAGGCTGATATTGTGCACCTGCGAAAGCGGTTTCTGGGTGACAGCTTGCAGCCAGTCGGTGTTGTGGCCGTAATCGATAGCGCCGGGTTTGCCCTGTGCAGCTAATGCGCGGTACTGGTTGACGTCCATAAAATCCAGCTTGCGGGTGAGCCTTTGCGTGGTAAAATAGGAATTCACTTCCAGTGTCGCAGGCGTTTCCCCTTTCACTTTCCGGGTGGTGATCAGGATTACCCCGTTGGTACCACGTGTTCCGTAAATGGCCGCGGCAGAACCGTCTTTCAGCACGTCGATCGACTCGATATCCTCCGGCGCAACGGTATTCAGTCCGCCGGGAACGCCGTCGATGAGCACCAGGGGCTCCGAGCTGGCATTGATGGTCGCATTACCCCTCAGGGTGATCTGCGCGGTAGCGGTAGGGTCGCCGCTGGGCGTGATCACACTCAGGCCCGCCACTTTGCCCCTGATAAGCTGCGCGGCGTCCTGTACGGGGCCTTTCACAAAATCCTCGGATTTGACACTCGCGATAGCGCTGGTGATCTGTTCGCGCTTTTGAGTTCCATAACCTACCACAACCACTTCTTCCAGGCTTTTGAGGTCCGGTGCGAGCGTGATGTCAATCGAGGACCGGTTGCCTACGGTCATTTCCTGGTTCTGATACCCTACGTAGGAGAAAACCAGCGTGACAGCCGCCTGGGGCTCGTCGCTGACGGCAATGCTGTACTTGCCATCCACGCCAGTGGTACTTCCGCGCGTCGTGCCTTTGATGAGCACGCTCACGCCCGGCAACAACTCGCCGCCTTCGCCTTTGACTGTTCCGCCGATCGTTCTGTCGGCTGCCTTGGCCACCACCTCCATGGATGCAGCGTGCTGCGGGCCCGCCAGGGCTAGGTTGAGCTGTGAGGAAGGCAGGGCTTCGCCGGCATTTTGTTGTATTTCCTGCTGGGCGCCTGGTTTGGCTTCTTCGGCGGTGGCCAGGATGAGGTAGGTTTGCTTGCTCACCTTTTTATAGCGCAAGCCGGAAGGGAGGATATTGCTGAGCCTTGTTTCGATCGTCTGCCCGGACTGGACCTGGGGCGGCGCCACAAACAAACCTTCGAGCAGTTTTTCTTCAAACAGAATATCCACCTTGTAATGCTTCTTGACCTGCATCAGCGCATCCCGCAGGGCTATGCGGCTACCGGGGATGCTGGTGGGTGCTGTCTGCATTTTAGGACGGTTTTGAGCCATGAGCTGCGCTTTGAGCGGTGCACCGGCCCACAGGCTTCCCACCATTAAGGTTGCCAGAACTTTAACGTGTAATAGTTTCGTCATGATTATCGGTGATTAAGGAATTACAAGTGATCCGAGTCTAGCACGAATGTTTCGGCCCCGTCCTCGCCCGGCGGGGTGTGGGTTACGCGGGCATTGAGCACATCGGAGAGGACTTTTAATACATGGGCGGGGTCGTTGGCATTGAACGTGCCGCCTATGGTGCGGCGGGCGAGGGTGGAGTCGGCCACCACCACATTCACCCCGAAATGTTCGCTGATTTGGTAAGCAATCTCCGAAACCGGTGTATTTTCAAACATAAACCGGCGCTGCTTCCAGGCCTGGTGCGTCAGCAGGCTTTCGCTGTGTTTCAGCGTGAGGGTTCCCTGTGTCGACATTGTGGCCACATCGCCAGGCTTCATAAGCATGGGTTTGGAATTCAATTTGTTGAGTGCGCGGAGCTGTACGCTCCCCTGGCTAAGTACCACTTTGGAGCCGCGCTCGCGGCTGTAAACGATGAACTCCGTTCCCAGAACTTTTACTTCCAGCTTGTCGGGTGTACGGACGACGAATTTGCTGTGGTCGACCGTGTGCTTCACCGCAAATTCGGCCTCGCCTTTCAGCAGCACCTCACGCGTGCCGCTGCCAAAGCCGAAACGAGGGATGCTAAGCACGGAGTTGGCATTCAAAGTGACGCGGCTGCTATCGGGTAGCACCACCGTTCTTACCTCGCCGTAACCGGTCTCGTACTGCTTGTAAAGCCAGAAATCGGAAAGCAGGTAGCCGGTCAGCAGCAATGCAACGGAGGCTGCCGCAGCCCATCGGATTACAAAAAGGCGACGCTGCCAGCCTCCCGTATTGGCCCGCGCGGACATGGGCGAGGGGGCGTCAGTCTGCACGGTATACAGTGAACGTCGGTAGCCCTGTTCCACATCCGGTGTAAACTGGGGATTTTCGGTCTCCCACTCGTCGAGCCATTGAAAATACAGCTCGCGATTGACCGGGTTTTCCAGCCATTCCTGGATCAGAATGTTCTGCATCTGGGTCGTTTTACCCTCGAAGAAGTTCTGAATGACCTGTTTGGAGAGAAGTGATTTCTTCATGCTTCGTAGAATTCAATATGACATATATCCGAAAGTGTGATGCTCTCAGACGAATAGGAGTAAAATCTGGATCAGTGAAAGCAGCCCATGGTCCTGCAATGCTTTTCGCAGGATCGAGAGCCCCTTTGTAATGTGTCCTTCGACCGTTTTGACCGAAATCCCAAGCTCTTCGGCGATGGCCATATTCCGCTTTCCTTCAAAACGGCTCATCAGGAACACCTTCTGGTTCTGGGGCGACAGCGAACGGATCACCTGCTCGATTTTGAGTACCAATTCCTGAAATTGCAGCTCCTGCTGCGGGGAGCTCGCCTGCGTGGGCACCGGAAGCTCCCCCAGTTCCTCGGTGAGCGATTCCTTTCCAAAATTCCTTCTCATATGGTGGAACGCCGCATGCCGCACGGTCGTGAACAGATACGACCGGTAAGAGGTGGTCACAGCGGTGTGCAGCTGCTTTGACCAGAACTGGCTGAACACTTCCACCACGATGTCCTCGGCAACATCCCGTGCATACACAAAACGGACAGCATGGCTGCAAAGCTGCTTGTAATAGCGCTTGAAAAGCAACTCGTATCCCCTGACAGGATCGGTCGAAAATGCCTGCCTGATAAACAATTCCGAGTCGACAAAGTCTGTCGGCAGCTTTCTGACATCCGAAAAATCAGATGCGGGGCCGCCCGATGGATTCGCACCCGTTTTATTTTCTACGGAATACTTCTGGTTCATACAGGTGATGTAGTAGGTTATTGATAAGAGTGATTTGTTCGCTTGCTACCCTCGGTTGTTTTGTGAAATTTTTATTTTTTTTTGTCGCATTTGGTGAGATGGCGCTGGTAGCATGCCCGGCCGGGCTTGCGTCAGCCCGTATATGCGGAGCAATGATTTCCGGTAATAACATGGTTACAATTTGATTTTTATGCAGGATAAAATATCTTTGTTACTAAGATATTTAGAAAATAAGATAAATATGAATCAGGAAACTTTTGAAAGGGTAAGAAAACTCAGCCAGAAATATGCTTTCGATTCGATCCAGATGCATGAAGCCATAGGGCGGCAGGCGGGGCTTTCGGGTACCGACCACAAATACCTGGGATTTCTCATCCAGAAAGGACAAATGACGGCCGGGGAGCTGTCGGCCCTGACGGGCCTGACGACAGGCGCGGTGACGGGTTTGATCGACCGGTTTGAGCAGAAGGACCTCGTCAGAAGACGGTATGGCGAGGGCGACAGGCGGAAGGTGATCGTAGAACCGAATACCGAAAAGATTATGGCTGTCTTTGAACCGCTCTACAAGGATTTCCGGAGCAAAACGGAACAGGTCATCGCTTCTTTTTCTGAACAGGAACTGGCTGTGATCGAAAGTTATTTTTTGAAGGCGACTGAGGTAATGAATGAAACGACAAGCAAACTCACGACTAAATAATACTCCAATGAGCATTTACGTACTTGGTTTTCGGGAGATCGGTCAGGAAGCGTTTGACGCGGTGGGAGGGAAGGGGGCAAACCTGGGAGAAGTGGCCCGGATTGAAGGCATTGACGTGCCCGATGGATTTTGTGTCACCACCGAGGCGTTCCGGAAGGTTGTGCAAGAGGCTTCAATCGACGATTTGTTGAAGCAGCTGGCGGCGTTGACCGTGGCGGACGGGAACGAGCTCACCAGGTTAGCGCGCGAGATCCGCACGGCCATTGAGGGCGCGGTTATCCCCGAAGATATTCGCCAAGCCATTGCCGGTGCCGTGGCGAGGCTGGGAGCAGCGGGTGCCTATGCCATACGGTCGAGCGCGACTTCGGAGGATCTGCCGAATGCCTCATTTGCCGGCCAGCAGGATACCTATCTGAATGTTCGGGGCGTGGAAGAGATATGCAGCCGCGTCAGCCAATGCTGGGCGTCGCTTTTTACCGACCGCGCGATTATTTACCGCATTCAGAACGGCTTCGGGCATCTCAGCGTACGCCTTGCGGTGGTAATCCAGCGGATGGTCTTTCCAAAGGCGTCGGGTATTCTGTTTACCGCCGATCCGGTAAATTCTAACCGAAAAGTGACCTCGATCGATGCGGGTTTCGGGCTGGGAGAGGCGCTTGTCTCGGGCCTGGTAAATGCGGATGTCTACAAAGTTCGCAATGGAGAGATTATTGAAAAAAAGGTGGCGCTCAAAAAGCTGGGTGTTTTTGCATTGCCGGAAGGTGGTACCGAATCGCAGGACATAACACGCGATCAGCAGGCGGTTCAGGCACTTGACGACGAACAGATTTTGCAATTGGAGCAAATCGGCAGGAGAATTGAAGCGCATTTCGGTCATCCGCAGGACATAGAATGGTGCCTGGCCGAAGACCGGTTCTATGTCGTACAGGGCCGGCCCATCACGACGCTGTTTCCTCTTCCGCTGGTGGAGGATAATGAGAATCATTTGTATGTATCTGTGGGCCACCAGCAGATGATGACTGATGCCCTGAAACCTCTGGGATTGGCGACGTGGCAGCTGACAGGCGTCCGGCGCATGCACGTCGCCGGCGGACGTATGTTCGTCGACGTTGCGCAGGACCTTATTTCTCCGTCTGGAAGGAAGGTGGTCATGGAGGTACTCGGCAAATCCGATCCGTTGGTGAAGGCAGCAGTGACGGAAGTGCTGGGAAGGGGTGATTTTATCAAAAATATTACGGAGGAAACTGCGGAAAGTCAGCCAGCTGCCGGCCGACCTGCTCACCTGCCGGCCCAGCACGATTTTTTCGCGCTCAATGCCTACGATCCTTCGATTGTACAAGAGTTGATCGGCCGCAGCGAAGCATCTGTTGCAGCGCTCGCCGAAAAAATCCGGATGAAATCGGGTACGGATCTGATTGATTTTATACTCGAAGACTCCGAAGAGCGGAAAAACCAGCCTGACCGCGAAAGTTTTGGTGTGCTCGTCACTTCCATGAACGCTGCCTTCTGGATTAATGAAAAAATGAATGAGTGGCTGGGGGAAAAGAATGTGGCCGATACACTGTCGCAGTCGGTGCCGAACAATGTCACTTCGGAAATGGGCCTGGCGCTGCTGGATGTGGCCGACGCGATCCGGCCCTACCCGGAAGTTGTAAGTTACCTGCGCGAAGCCGGCAGCGAGGAATTTCCGGAAGGACTGACCGCTCGGCAAGGTGGTGCGGAAGCATGGGAGGTGATCCAGGGATTTCTGGACAAATACGGAATGCGCTGCGCCGGGGAAATTGATATCACCAGAACCCGCTGGAGTGAACGGCCGTCGATCCTGATACCGCTGATCCTGGGTAACATCAAAAACCAGGAGCCGGGTGCCGGTAAACGAAAATTCGTGCAGGGGCAACAGCAAGCCGCGACCAAAGAAGCAGAGCTGCTGGACCGGCTGATCGACTTGCCGGATGGGAAACAAAAAGTGGAAGAGACCAAACGGATGATCGGATTGCTGCGCGGACTTGCAGGCTACCGCGAATATCCGAAGTATGCCATCGTAAGCCGGTATTGGGTATATAAAAAAGCATTAATGGAAGAAGCGGAGAAGCTGGTCGGTGCGGGTGTGATCCGCGAAAAGGAGGATATTTACTACCTCGGATATGAAGAATTACGCGATGTGATCTCTTCTCAAAGCGCAGATTACGAGTTGATTAATCAGCGGAAGGAGGCTTATAAGTACTTCGAAAAACTGACCCCGCCCCGTGTAATGACTTCCGATGGTGAGGTGGTCACCGGCCGGCATAGCCATGAAAATCTGCCTGCCGGGGCCATCGCAGGCCTGGGTGTTTCGGCGGGGACTATCGAGGGACGGGCCCGCTTGGTAATGAATATGGAAGATGCGGACCTGGAGCCGGGTGACATCCTGGTCACCGCATTCACCGATCCCAGCTGGACGCCGCTGTTTGTGGCGATTGCCGGCTTGGTGACGGAAGTCGGCGGGTTAATGACCCACGGAGCGGTAATCGCCCGTGAGTACGGTCTGCCGGCTGTGGTAGGCGTGGACGATGCCACCCGGCTGATCTGCGACGGGCAAATCATACGCGTGCACGGCACGGAAGGATACATCGAGCTCCTCTGACGTGCCGTGCATAAGGGCAGGCGGGGCCTAGTTTTTTAGCCAGGCCTCGTTAAGCGCCTTTTTGGAATCGTCGCCGAACCGGAACCCTTCGCCGTCCTTATAGTTCAGCTTGACAGCGCCTTTCAGTTCCAGGTCCTGGCCATTGCGGTTCACCTTAACGGTAATGGGGCTGCCCTCGTCGAGGTCGTATCCGAGGTACACAAGGGCCATCAGGTTTTTCGGATCGACGGGTATTCCGTTGAATTCCACGAAAATGTCGTTATCCTGAATGCCCAGGCTTTTGTAAAATGCATTCTGATCGTCGGGCACATGCGCGAGCACGTGGGTGCGGGAAGCGTCGGGTTTGATGTAAATGACGTCGTTGCGCAGGAAAACGATCGGTTCGGGAAAGGGGATAGCCTGCTTTTTCAACCCGACTTTGGCCAGGAAATCCTCATAGCGGATCGGCTCGCCCATTACTACGTGCTTGTCCAGAAACGCGCCCGCTTCCGGGCCCGCTATCTGCGTGATCACCGGAATCAGTTCGGCATCATCGAACGGCTTTTGCGGGCCGTATTTTTGAGAGAGCTCGCCCATGAGCCAAAGCAGCCCGCGCTGGCCCTGATTTTTCTCGCGGATCACAATATCCAGGCACATGGCAATCAGAGCGCCTTTTTCGTACACATTCGGATATTGGGGTTTCAGTTTCGGATCCAGGATGTTGCGGCTCATTTCCGTGAAGGACAGGCTGTCGGAATAGGATTGCGACTGCTCCACCTTCTTGGCCATCAGATCATAAAATGCATCCGCACCGATAAGCCCCTGGTTTACCTGAAAAAGGTTGGAGAAATACTCGGTAACCCCTTCGTAAAACCATAAGTGCTGGCTCATTTTCGGCGCATTGAAATCGAAGTAATGGATTTCCTTGGAATGCACTTTCAATGGGGTGATGGTATGGAAGAATTCATGGCTGATCACGTGGATCAGGTCTTTGCTTTTCATGGGTTCCCTGAAAACCGCCGTCGTGGATGCATTGTGTTCGAGTGCGCCGATACCCTTGGCATCATCGTGAGCGCCTGAGGACACATAGGTGAGCACCGCATACTTGGGCGTATCATTAATTTTTCCGAGGAATTTCTTCTGGGCGCGCATCATTCTTTCCAGGTCGGGCTTCAATGCCGAAGCGTGAATCTTACCCCGCTGAGAATAAATGCCCAAAAGCACTTCCATGCCATCGACTTTGAAAGAAAAAGTGTCGGGTGCTGCATACATCAGGGGATTGTCGACCACGTCGGGATACCTCGGTACCTGGAAGACATCCCTGCGGGGATCATTGTCGGTGTCGGTGAGCGCCGTGGTACCGTAAAGTGTTTCAGGATGCGAAATGGTAATGCGGTAAGGCGTCTCGGTTTGTCCGGTAAAATAGCCGGCGAATCCGGCCATATTGAGCAGGAAATGCTTACCAGCTTCGATATTGGTCCCAGCGGGCGAGAAAATGGTTTTGCTGTTTTCCGAAAACGGGTCGCTTTCCACCTCCGTGTCGAAGGTATCGCCCACCAGGTAGGTAATGCGTGCCAGTTTCCGGGCAGGTGAAATCGAAACGGTGTTCGAGTCGGTGCGGGTTACCTGCAAGGGCTTGCCTTTCTTGTCGAAAGCCTTGATATCCTGCACATACCGTCCATAATCGGCAATGGCATAAGTTCCGGGGATGATCTTGGGGAAATTGTAGGTAGCCACCTCACCGGTTTGTACGGGCGGGTTTACGGTCACGCGAACGCGGTCGTTGTCGACATTGATCAGGTCTATACCTACTTCCACAGCCTGGGAGCCGGAACCGGGGCCGGGTTTACTGCCTGCGCAGGAATATAGAATAGCGGTGAGCAGCAGGCCGGGCAAAAAATGTGATTTCATAATGGTTTTGATAGCGTTCAGTGAAACCGGTATCCGATTCCGAGATTAAGATAAATGTTGTGCATGCCAAAATCGATACTCCGGAAGCCGGGCTCCATCAGTGGCGTCAGTGCATAGTTCAGGTTTGCGGAAACAAAGAGCAGTGAGCTGAGGCGGTAATCGGCCCCTATTTCGATACCGGCATTGACCCGCCGGACATTCCCTGAAAAATCGTACCCGGCCGCGTCAATATTTTCGCGCTCGCCGACGGGCGTCTCGTTGCGTATGTACCCGTCGCGCGCGTCGCCGGTGAAGCGGCTGTTAAGCAGCAGCGATACAAATCCGCCCGCTTTGAGGGTGAAGTCGTTATTGGAATGGTAGGTCAGGTGCAAAGGAAGCGTCAGATACCGGTTCCTGATTTTCGTTCTGACCCTACCGGTGAAATAGCCCGTTACCGCTTCGATCCCATTGCTGCCGGCTTCATTGATAGTGGTGTAGTAGCCTTTCACCCGCGCATCGGTGCGCATCCCTTTTTGTTCGAAGCGCAGGGCGGCGGCCAACCCGAGTTTTGGGGCAAAACGGTAACCCAGCCCAGCCTCCAGCGCCGGCTGAAATCCCGGATTGTAAGATTCCACTTTCCGGATCGAGGCGGGGATGCCCAGCGGCGCGGCAGCACCCACGGAAGTGCCCGCCCGTGCGTAGAACGAGATCTTCTGCCCGGATTGGGCTTTGGTTTCCAGCGCAAGGGCCAGCAGAAACACCAGCCAGTGGAGACGTTTTATCAGGGTCATGTCGGAATACTATTGCGTTACGATCTTCACGTCGTCGATGTATAATTTGCTGCCCACGGCTCCCTCAAAAACTGCACCGTTCTTGCTGGAAGAATATACGATCGCGATTTTATAGCCGAATGCAGCCAGGTCGTCCGCATTCACTTCCGATTTGTAAGTGAATGTGAGGTTAAAAGCGTGGTAGCCGCCACCCGGCGTGCTGCCGCCCGAGGCGAGTTGAGCAATCGCTGCGACACTTGGATCGGTCAGTACGTTACTGCCGTTCAGGAACGGCTTTTCGGGAGAAGCTTTGAAAAACACCGCGTAAATGTCGCATTGGTCCTGCCGGGCCGGCGTTACGGGCTTGCCGGTCTTATCGGTCACGGCTCCACCCGAAACGTATTTGTAATAACCTGTGAGCCGCAGCGGTTTTTTATTGAACGGAATGCCGAAAAGTGTAGCTTCCAACGGGGCAGTCAGCGCCTTAGCCGCATCGAAACTTCCCAGGAAAAGGTTTCCCGGCGCAATAGGCATGCCTACGATGGCGCCCAGCGCACCGGTGGGCTTGGTTTCCAGATAGGCGGCATACTGACCCTGGACAGCGTCCGAGGTACGCTGGGTAGGGTAGGCCTCCGGCTGCTTTTCGGGAGTGATAAAAGAAAAACCGCTGTTGCCTGACGCCCATATATTCTGATGCTCCGTTTCGACCAGCTCATAGGGGATGTAATAGTTTCCGTCTGGATTGACCGTCCAGTTTTCAAACGAGAAATTCTCGGGTGCCACATTTTGCAGCAGGCTCACCCGGTACACTTTTCGCCAATGGCCGTCTTCGGAGGTAACTGTGTAGGTTACTGGCTTGGTAAAATCCTGCGGCGTACCTGACGCGGGTTGGATGACGGCGCCTTCGGTAACGGCAAACCCCGGCGCCACGGCTTTGATATTGAGCTTGGAAAAATTGACGAATGCGGTGACTGTCGTATTGGTAATGGACGGGGGCGAAATCAGGACCGAGTCGGGTAAGGTCATTTCCAGGATATCGGCCTCCATATTCGCCGCTTCCGGTTTGATACACCCGGACATAGCTAATAGGATTCCGCAAAAAGCCGACAAAATTGTGTTTCGCATACGCAATACTAAGCAATTTTTGTACTTACTCGGTCAATCGCCCCAACAGAACCCGGCGAGCGGTAGGATCGATGCCCAGTTCGTTTTGGATAAACGGCTCGATGCCACCATAAGTACTGTCGATGGCGCTGAATGTGGCCTGAATGAAACTTTCGTCCACCGTGGAAAGGATTTCAATGGCGTCCATATTCAGTTTCGGTTTGATCACGCGGCCCAGTTTTGCTTTGCCGAGCGTCTTTTCGGCCCTGGCGCGGCGGTAGTAGTTGGAAGCCATGAAGTCATCGACGATCAGCTGGCGGTCGACGTTCAGGATCGAGAGGATCAATGCGGAGATGATGCCGGTCCGGTCCTTTCCGGCCGAACAATGGTAGAGCACCGGCTCCTCCGAGGTTGTAATCTGTTTTAATATGTCCTTTACAGCCCCGATGTTCACGGTAACAGCGTCGGAATAGAATTTGGCAGTCATTTCCCTTGCCTGTTGCTCGGTAATGTCGCCATTGAGCACCCGTTTTTTCAAACCCTTGATCTCCCCGGCGCTATCCTGGACGACGGGCGTATGCCGGTACCGCACGTTGGTGGGCAAACGGTCTTCCTTGCCTTCAATTTCGTGATCGGTCCGCAGGTCGTACACTGTGGCAATCCGCAACGCATTGAATGCGCCGAAATCGCCGGGTTCCAGCTTCGAGAGGTTGTCGGACCGGTAAATAAAGCCTTTGCGGACGGTCTTCCCGTCTTTGGTTTTCAATCCGCCAAGGTCCCTGAAATTGACGGTATGGTCCATGCCGATATAGCGTGCAGCCACGGCGGCAGAATCGCCGCCGTGCGTCAGAAGGTCGTTATAGGCAGCTTTTCCATCGTGTTCTGCCGGTAGGCTTACTTTGCAGGAGAACATCAGGCCCGCCAGTACAGCGGATAGCCACAATGCCGATTTACTTTGTTTCATAATCTGTCAACAACAGATTACGTGAATTAGGTTTAGCCTGTCCGACAGATTCTTCATCAAACCCAACATTACTCCGACCGCAGCGATTTTACCGGGTTGGCTAATGCCGCTTTCAATGACTGGTAAATGACTGTCAGCCAGCATATCAGCAGCGTCGCCACGCAGGAGGCTACGAAAATCCAGACGCTCATGTCCGCTTTATAGGGGAAGCTCTGCAACCAGCGGCTCATGGCAAAATAGGCAACCGGGATGGCGATCGGGAAAGAGAACAGGACCAGGCGCGTGAAATCTTTGGAGAGCAGCAGCACCACACTGGAAGCCGATCCGCCCAATACTTTCCGCACGCCGATTTCTTTCACGCGCTGCTCGGTGGTGAACGTGGCAAGGCCGAAGAGCCCCAGGCAGGCGATCAGGATTGTAAGGGCTGAGAATGTGGTGCAGATCTTGCCCCGCAACTCGTCGGCATGGTAGGCATTCTCAAAGTCCTGGTCGAGAAAGCGGTACTCAAATAACTTGTCGGGGTAAGTTTGCTGCCATTTCTGACCGATGTAAGCCAGTGTTTCCGTTGTGTTCTTTGTTTTGATCTTCACATGGATAACCCCGTTGGCCCGTCGGTAGACCATGATCATCGGTTCGATAGGGTTGTACAGCGACTGCTGGTGAAAGTCTTTTACTACACCTGCTACGTATGCTGTTGGCGGCAGGTTTTTGCCGTCGGCGGGGACGGTACCCAGCATTATTTTCTTGCCGATCGGCTCTTTCCAGTTCATCCGCTTGGCGGCAGCCTCATTGATCAGCACGCTGTTGGCGGTGTCAGCGGGCAGTTCGTCGGAAAAATTGCGGCCGGCCGTGAGTTTCATTCCCATCGTTTTGAGGTAGTCGTGATCGACCGCTACCGGTTTGAAGGCCATTTCCTTCATTCCCGTATTAGATTCGACCGTAAAAATAATCCTGCCGCCCATGTTGCTGACCGGTGCCGACGCTGATGCCACACTCTGGATATTCGGATTGTCGAGCAGCTCTTTTCGGAATGCATTGTATTTGTCTTTCGGCTGGCCGTCCTGGTAATCGATCGTCAGTACTTGCTCGCGGTCGTAGCCCATGTCTTTGTTGCGCATGTAATTCAGCTGCTGATAGACGATCCAGGTACAGATGAGCATGATCAGCGAGATCGAAAATTGCGTTACCACCAGCGCTTTCCGGAAAAAGCCGCCGCCCCGAGCCTTAAACGTACCCTTCAGAACACTTGCCGGTTCGAACGACGACAGGTAGAATGCGGGATAGCTGCCGCTGACGAGCCCGGTGAACACTACGACGGCCAGCGCGATCAGGACAAATTGCGGGCTGAGCAATTGCATGTAGCGGATATCCTTACCGGCAACATTATTGAAAAACGGCAACAGCAATGCCACCAGAATAAGGCTGAATGCCAGTGAGATCAGTGTGATCAAAATCGATTCGGTAAGGAACTGCCGGATGAGCGCTCCTTTCAGAGAGCCCAGTACTTTTCGTAAACCTACTTCCTTGGCGCGCCTGGCTGATTGAGCGGTCGCCAGGTTCATATAATTGATACTCGCGATGAGCAGCATGAAAAATGCCACGGCGCTGAATGTGTACACATACCCAATGTCGCCATTGGACTCACCGTCGAATTTGGAATACAAGTGGATGCTCGTAAGCGGCTGCATCTGGTAGGTAATTTGAATGCCCATTCTTTTAAAAATGCCCGACATGTATTTCTCGTACAGCCCCGGAAAGCCCGCTTCGAGCTTTTTGATATCGGCATTTTTGGACAGCAGTAAATAACTGTTGATGTAAAACCCGCCCCAACCGTCGGCGGTACGCTGGTTCTGGTCGAGTGAAACCAGTGCATTGAATGTGAAGTGCGAGTTTTGGGGCACATCCTCGATGACGCCCGTCACCTTATAGGAAGTAGTGTCGTTGGTTTGGAGCACCTGGCCCAGTGCGGGAGATTTGCCGAAAAAACGTTCCGCCACCCGCCTGGTGAGCACCACGCTGCCAGGCTGCTGTAATGCGCCGGCATTTCCTTCTATGAATTTATAAGTGAAAACGTCGAAAACGGTAGAATCCGCCGCGTAAATTTCTTCCTCGTAAAACCGGCGTTCTCCTTGCCGGAACGCCACGCGGCCATTGGGGAAGAACCGGACGTAGCTCTCTACAAAAGGGTAGTCCTGTTTGAGGGTTTTAACCAGCGGAGGTTGTGTACTAACCCATTTATTGATCTTGTCGGGCTCCTGAATGTAGGAAACAATCCGGTAAATGCGCGGTGCTTTTTCATGATAGCGGTCGAAGCTCAGCTCATCGACTACGTACAGGAACAGCAACATGCCGCAGGTAACACCAATAGTAAGCCCGAGGATGTTGATCAGGCTATAAAATTTGTCTTTAACCAGGTTACGAAAAGCCAGTTTTAGGTAGTTTTTGAGCATCGGAGTCCGGATTGGGTTCGGAGTCGCAGTGCAAATTTTGTTCCTGTTTTATAAATATCTGTTAATCAATACTATATAGCAAGTTTTATGTTCGAAAATGAACGTTTTACAAGCCGGGACGTTCGCCGGCGTGAGCCAGCACCTCCCGGCTTGCAGGTCGTCAGTGCTATGCACGCTGGCGGTCGTACCATTCCAGGAATTTGTCTTTGTCGAAAGGCTCGGGTTTGAGCAGCAGCTTTTGCCTCACCTGTTCTTCGAGCAGGAGCGCCATTTTCCGCCTCACATCGGCAAATTCGGGCTTATGCGCCAGGTTTTCGTATTCCGTCGCGTCGGGCTGGCGCAGGTCATACAGTTCATACTCGTCGGGATACCCGCCCAGCGCGTCAAAGTAATGGGTGTACTTCCAGTCCTTGGTACGCACGGCACGAATGCGGTTGGCGGCTTTCACCACGCTCGGCTTGTCGGACGCACTGGCCTTGGTATCGTCGAAAGTGAAAAGGATCGCTTCCTGCACCGGCTCATCGGCTTCGAGCAGCGGCAAAAGGCTGGTGCCCCGGATGCCCTGCGGTGCCTGTGCGCCTGCGATCGCGGCAATGGTAGGCAGGATATCGATCAGCGAAGCGAGATGCCCGGTCGATTTATGGTCGGAATCTTCGGGAAACAGAACAGGGTTTGAAATGACCATCGGAATGCGGGTTGCCTCTTCATAAGCGACAAATGCCTTCTGGCGCATTCCGCCGTGCGCCATGCCCATTTCACCATGGTCGGCCAGGCGGATCACCAGCGCCTGGTCGGCTAGTCTGCTGCCGTCCACTTCCTGATACAGCGTTTTGATCAGGAAGCCGATCTCTGTATCGACTACACGCAGCAGGTTGCCGTAAAAATTGATGTAATTGGTTTGTTTTTCCTGGGAGTTAAGCGGACCCAGGCTCAATGCGCCCGTCGCTTTCACCTGCGCCTGTGCGGAAGGCTTTCCGTTGGCTGCCAGGTCTTCGTTGACTGTTTTCGGAAGTTGAATCGGGCCACTCAGGAAACCGTTGCCATAGCCGTAACTGAAGCCTTTGGGGTAGCAAAGTACGTCGTGCGGATTTACGAGCGAAACCACCAGGCAATAAGGCTGCTTGTCACCCTTTTCCCTTCTCTCGCGCACGCTTTGCAGGTAGTCGATCGCCTGCTGCACATATGCCTTGTCGTGATTGGCAAACCCCCCGCCAAAATTTTCGGGAGCAGTGTCCTCGCCCGCATCGGGAGCGATCCAGCCCCGGAAACCGTACATGGCAATGTCGGATGCGGCGGGACTGCCGCCGTCGGATCCTTTGCTCACGTGCCATTTGCCGCGGTACTGCACGTCGTAGCCTTCGTCGAACAGCATCCGGGCGATGTTGGGCAGGGTGTTGTCGAGCTCGATCTCGGCTGGCGAATACCTGCCGCCTTCGGTGAGCGTTTGCGTGACATGGTGCTGGGCAGGATAAAGACCGGTGAGTAGCGTCGAGCGGCTGGGTGAACACATGCAGGTGTTGCAGAATGCCCGCTCGAAGGTAAAACCGTTCTTTTTCAAGAAGGTTAGTGTTTTAAGATTTTCCTTCTCCCAATTGTCCGGGAAATGCTGGGTGGCCCTTTCCTGGTCGGTCAGGATAATGAGGATGTCCGGGTTGCCGGAAAGGTTACTGAGGCGTTCTTTAAAGGTCATTTTACGGTTGTTGAAAAGAAGGTGATACTGATATATTCGATAGAGTATCGAACTAGTTTTAATTTCTAAGGAAGAAATGGGTAGAAGTTAATCGTAGGGGAATGCACTTATGAGTTAACGGTTACACTGTACGCAGACATTCTATCAAAAATGCATTGGTGACGGTACCGTAATGCCACTTCCGGGAATGGTTTTTGTTCAGATCATTCGGCCGTCAGGCTTCAACCAATAAACTTGAAAACCATGAAGAAATTAGCATTTTTAGCCGCATTCGCTATCATGTCCTCACTCGCCTATGCGCAGGACGATGGGAAGTCCAAAGCAGAGAAGGCCGCAGCCGAAACGAAGCAAGCGGGCAGAAAGGCAGGAAAAGAGGTCAAGAAAGGTGCTGAATACGTAGGCGATAAAGCCGAGGAAGGCGCCGAGAAGGTTGCGGACGGCTCTGAAAAGGCATATAAGGCTACCAAAAAGGGGGTCAAAAAAGGCGCTAAAAAAGTTGAGAATGGCGCAGAGAAGGCTTATGATGCCACCAAGAAGGAGGCCAAAGAAGTGAAAGAAAAAGTGGACGGCGATAACCGCCGATGAAATGCCCGAAACAAAAAAGTCCCGATCGCATGCGGTCGGGACTTTTTTGTCATATATACTTCAACTGATATCGATACCCGCAATAAAATCAGTCGCTTTCAGCCCCAGTTTGGACTGTACAGCGTCCCGTACGGTGGCATAGATGGTATCATCGAGCGTGCCCACGCGGGAACAGAATTCCAGGGTCGTTTTGTTTTTGGATGACTTGAAGAACAGGATTTGCTTGATCGTATCCGAAGAAGTGATCAGAAATGTCCCCAATTGAAGCGCCACCGTATTATTTTCTTCCTTGGCCACCCCGATTTGGAATGCCCCCTTGGTGGCGGTATGGGTATTTTTTTCAAATGCGATGAATTTCCCGCTCGAATCGCTCAGGCCTTTTATCGCATCCAGGGTTTTGGTCACCAGCGGCACCAGCGCCGAGCCACCCACCGCGCTCGCAACCAGATCGATAATGGCTTTGTCGACCTCGATCGTCGAACCCTCCGAAGTGAATGGCGTGAAGCTCGCAGATTGAAAAGCCCAGCCGATATTGCTCAGCACATTGATAAATTCTTCATACCAATCCTTGATCTGATCCTCTTCGGGGAATTTTTTGTTGGCCGCAAGCTGCGCCAAAAGTACGGAATGCAGCACATCCTGCCTGCGTTGGTCGGATACCTCCGATACAAATGACACGAGGCTTTTATCGTTCATGAACGATTGCTCGACATCGGTCTGCGTCTGGATTTCGGTGGTGGTGAGATCCCGTGACAGTATCTCACGTTCGCTTTCGCTGATGAACGATTCCCGGGAGTTTTGCAGTCCCAATTCTTTGATGTACTTCTTCGGATCGATGGATTCCATTTCTGCGATACAGTTAAAAGTTTACGGTGTTGACAATGCGGGACGCAAGTTGGAAAGATAGGATTATTTCCACGAAACCATTGAATAAATCGAGAAGAAATTGTTTCGTAATGCCTCGCGTTTTTGGTAAATCGTCCTCATCTCAATGCGCCCCCCAGCGCGTGGATATTCACGCCTTTTCTCAACTTAAATTCCTCTTGCTCATGCGATACGATACGCTCGCTGCCGATGAGGCCGCATTCAAAAAACGGACTGACTATACTTTTACGCCATTTACCGTGCCCGTGGAGGGAGAAAACCTCTCGTTGCGGGGAATTTTCTGCAAGCCTAAGAACCGGTCGGGGTACTATAACACCCCGGAACCGCCGCATGCCAAGCAGCGGATCGTCCTTCACTTCACGGCCGGTAACCTCAGCGGTGGCATCAACACGCTCACCACGCAGGATTTCCGGGTGTCTGTCCCATTCGTCATCGCACGTGACGGCACGATTTACCAGCTGTTTCCATCGAAGGACTGGTCGGGCCATATTGGCGCGGGCATTGGCAATGCAGGTACGGGCAATGCGCAGGATAAAGTCACGATTGCGATCGAGATCATCAATTACGGGTACCTGGTGGCGCGCGGGGCTAATCTTGAAACGATCTATTCACGCCCCAAAGAAAGTCCCGGCCGCATCGACCTGTACTGCCCGCTGACGCAGACGGAGGCTTACCAGAAACTGGCCCAGCCGTTCCGCGGCCAGCAATACTATGCTTCCTACACGCAGCAGCAGTACGAAAGTCTGATCATTCTTCTGCGGTTTTTAACCAAAAAATACAACATCCCGCGACAGTTTCTGAATGAATCGTCGCGGTACCAGGGCACGCAGGAAGTGCTGTCTTTCAAGGGCATCGTTTCGCACGTCAACTACCGGACAAGTGGGAAATGGGACCTGGGACCTGCGTTCGACTGGCAGCAGGTGATCTCGGGCGTGCAGGCACAGGCCTACCAACCTGCCAGCGCTATACGGGAGGCGCTGCTAGCCGAAAAAGGCCTTGTCTCAGATGAAGCGGCACAGGAAGCGTATTGGAATGAACCCAGAGGCGTGGAATTGGCCCCGCCGGAGGATTTTGAATCCCATTTCAACGACGACGAAGGCAGTGTGGTCAAGCCGGATCTATATGCACTGGTCGTCGGGATCGATGACTACGAAGACCAGGTTATTCTGAATAAAAAAGTGATATTCCCCAAGCTGCGGGGCTGTGTGGCGGATGCGACGAAGATGCGGCGTTACCTGGAAAACGACAGCTCGTTTGAGCAGAAGCATATCACATTCCTGACGAACCGGCAGGCGACAAAAAAGGAAATTGTGAACGCATTCCAGCAACTGGGCCGGGCGGGAAAAGACGATGTGATCGTATTTTATTATTCGGGGCATGGTACCCAGGAACTGGCTGATACGGCGGTGTGGACAGCCGAGCAGGACGGTAAGCTGGAATGCCTGGTAACCTACTATGACGAAGACCACGATGATGATTATCTGATGTCGGATAAGGAGCTGCGGTATCTGCTGAGCGAGGTTTCCGCCAACGGGGCGCATACCACCGTGATTTCGGATTGCTGCCACTCGGGTGACAATACCCGCAATGCAGGATTGATCAGATCGACCTACGACCAGGTGATCGAACGCCGGATCCCTTACGTGTTCCCGCAGCGGACCTGGGAGAAATTCGTTTTCAGTGCAGTGCTTTCCCCAGCCGATTTTGCCGGCAGGCATATCGATGCGCTGCTGCCTCCGGCGCGGCACGTGAGCCTTTCGGCTTGTGAGTCGGACGAATCGGCGGTGGAAGTAAGCGGCGAAGGGGTTTTTACCAAATACCTGCTTAAATCGCTCGAAGTGTCGGGAGGACAGCTATCCTACACCGCTTTGCACGGCCGCGTGAAGCAAATGCTGCACAATGCTTTTGAGCAGACGCCGGTGATGTACATCCCGCCTGCATTTCACCAGCAGCTCGCATGGAATAATGTGTTCAACAAACCTGGCGCGGCAGGCAATACCACTTATGCCGACGTCCTGCGCGACGGGGCAGGTAACTGGGTCCTGCAACGCGGCGCCGTGCACGGTATCGGGCGATCGACCGAAGGGGTCACCGTGCGGGATGACGAGCATGTTTACCAGGCGAAAGTACGGTCTGTCGGGGCCGATACCACCATCCTGTCGTTCGACAATGCCGTGGAATCCGCGCTCGATACGACCCGGATTTACCGCGGCTATGTGGAAGGGTTGATGAGCCAGCAATTGAAGATACACCTAAATAATGTCGACAATGTATTGATAGACAGTCTTTTGCTGGCTGAAAAAATGATGACAGAAATTCCGGCGCAGGCAAGGCTGGAATCGAAGGAAGAGGAGGCGGATTATACGCTAACGTTGCGGAACGGCCGCGCCGTGCTGAGCAAACCTTTTGATACTTTTCGCCCGGTCGTGGAGCAAATACCGCTGGATTCCGAGGCTTTTGCGACAGAACTGGTGAAGGATCTCAAACATATTTCCAACTGGCATTTCCTGAAAAACCTGCGCAATGACGCGTCGGTGGGCACTCCATTGCAGATAGAGGTGCGCGATGACGAGGGCCAGCCGATACAGGCGGAAAACAATGTGGTGCGGCTGCATTACCGGCAGACGGGCGGGCAATGGCAGGGGAGTATCCGTATTAAGATCACCAACACCAGCACCCGGAAGTTGTACTGCTGCTGCGTATTTCTCGACGCCGCTTTTGGCGCGTCGCTGGGATTGCTGGACCCGATCGTGACGCCATTGGACCCCGGTGCATCCAAGGAGCTGAGCTACAACGGGCAGACAACGATCCCGATCTCGCTGGATAATTACGTCCGGCTTTATAACTGGCCTCAAAATACAGAATACCTGCAATTTATCGTCAGTGACGAAGACCTGTCGAATGTAGAGGAACTGGCATTGGAGAGCCTGCCTGCGCCTTTCACGATCCAAAAACGAGGCTCGGCCAAGGGCATTGGTCCGGCCGTTACCGAAACCGATAAAAATGTAGCGGTGAGCTGGTCGACTCAGTTACTCACATTGGAATACATTAATCCCGAATACAACATCATTGCCGAAAGTGACCTTAAGGCGATGCTCGAAGATGAAAACCTGGCTGAATATGCATTGGGAAATTATTTCGAGGTCAAGGCCACGCCGGATTTACAGCCGGAGTATCAGCTCAAACCGGATGTGCAGCTGCGGAAGCCTGATGCGCACCTGGACGAAAAAGGTTTTATCCGCGACAGTCTGCTCGATGCGGCCAATAATACGGCACGTCTTGCCCGCAACTCTAAATACCGGATTATGCGGCTGCGATTCCCCCATGCGCCCGTTATGGTTTCGGAGGGCGACTCCTGGTTTCAGCACCCGCTGGTGGTCGACACGATCGATCACCTGTCGAAAGTTTACCCGATATATTGCGTGGCCGCGGCGGGTGATACACTGGCCAATTACGATCGGGAAGGGGAATGGCTGGAAGCGGTCGGGAGCAAATCACCCCGCTTTTTCCTGATCAGCGGGGGAGGGAACGACGTGCTCGGGGAGCAGTTCCGCAACCACATCAAGGCCGGCCCGCACACGCCCGGCCTGTCGCCGCAGGATTATCTCGAGCCGACGTTGATAGCGGAACTGGATAATTTGAAGACCATCTACCGCAAAATCTTCACAGAGCTGTTTGCATTGCGCCCGGATATCCATGCCCTTTGCCACGGCTATGACTACATAACCCCGTTGGAAAAGACCGATAAAGGCTGGCTGGGGCGTTACATGATCGAGAACGGCATGACCAGCCAGGCCGATCGGAAAGGTGTGATCACCTACATTCTGAACGAGTTCAACGACCGCCTGGAGACGGTAGCGGCCGAGTTTCCCAACGTGCATTACATCAATGCGCGCGGGCTGGTGGCCGGCGACCAGTGGTATGACGAAATCCATCCCGACAAGCAGGGTTTTCAGGCTGTTGCGGGAAGTTTTCTGAATGTGATCAATCGCTTGACAGCCGGTTAACCATCTGCTTTGGCGACTTCCCAGGCTATTTCATCTTCGTCGTTGAAAATGGCGCCATAGCTTTTCAGGTTGTTCCTGACGGCCTCGGAGAAATTCGAGGCCGGGTCCACATTCCGGAAATCGCAGCCCTGCACCAGCAGGCCCGAAACATTTATAAAAGAAAGGAGCGGCTTGGATGCGTTGTCTCTAACGGTGATAGCGGCATTTCGGCATTTAACTTGGAATGGCTGCAAAGCGGCAGCGGCAAGCAGTTGCATCTCCGAATGCAGCTGCTTCTTTTTTGCTTCGTCGTCTACGGTTTCAAGGCAGTCGCCTGTGGCCACCGACCAGATGCGGAAGTGATGGCCAAAATCGCGGGAGATGATCCGGGTACTGTCGGCATTGTAAACGGCATCTTCGACACCATAGGCATGTCCCTTATAGATGCGGATGCATTCACCCGTTTCCACAAGCCATTCCCGGATAGTGAGATCGTCGGAGCAAGAGATTATTTTAGTCCCATCGGGGCTGTATCTTACCCGGTGCAGCCATTTTTCATGGCCGCGAAAAACCTGCAGGGCGATGCGCGAAGCAATATGAATTTCGGTGAAGGTACGGTCATAGTTTACAGTCAGTAATTTTTTTGCATCCGGACTGACAATGCATTTGTTCACCACCCAATCGGATTGCCCGCTGATCGCATAGAGCTGGGTGCCGGTTTCCTGACTCCATTCGCGGATCGATTTATCGTCGGATGCGGAAACAAGCCTGGGTTTATCGGGGGAGTAGCTGGCATAGTTCACCTTATCGGAATGCTCCGTATAAGTGCGGGTTTCAAGCCCTGTTTTTACAGACCATTCCCTTATGGTTTTGTCTTTCGAAGCGGAGAGTATCTGCTCCCCGTCGGCACTGTAAACCGCGTGGTATACCTGGTCGGAATGACCATTGAAAGTCCTGAATGGTACATCGCTCCCGGGCGACCATTCGATGATCGTGTGATCGTCGGATGCAGACAGGATATGCGTCTCGCCCGGGCTGTAACACACACTGTTGACTTTTTGGGTGTGGCCGGTCAATATCCTGAGGCATACTCCGGTTTTCGCAGACCATTCCCGCACAGTGGTGTCCGCAGACGCAGAAAGTATCCGGTCCGCGTTTGCGTTGTAGCAAACCGACGATACATTTTTGGTATGTCCGGCATAACTCCTGATACATTCGCGGGTTTCAACGCTCCATTCCCTGACCAGTTTGTCGTCGGCGCAGGTGAGAATTTTCGTCCCGTCCGGCGAATACACCGCGTCATATACTTTTGAATGCACGTGCTCGTAGCTGGCCAGCTCGGTTCCCGCATTCACCAGCCATTCTTTGACAAACGTGTCGTGGGATGCGGAAACTACTTTTTTTCCATCCGGACTGTACCTCGCGGAAATTACCTTATCGCTATGGCCGGTGAACGTCTGGATCAGCTTGCCCGTTGCGGTGAGCCATTCCTTCATGGTGCAGTCGTCGGAGGCCGTCAGCAGTTTTCGTCCGTCGGGGCTGTAATGCACCTGGTTTATCTGTCCGTAATGTCCTTTGAAGATAAAACTGTCGCCATCCAGAACACTGTCATTAAACCTGGCGGGCAGGTAAGCGCCGCCTTTGTGCCGTGTGAGCGGAATGCCGTTGAACTGGATCTGGCGCAAATCCAGGTTGGTGAGGTTGGCACCCGCCAGGCTTTGACGTACATCGAGCCAAATGGTGAGCACATTCCGGATCACGAATGCGCGCTCAGCATCGCCCGCATTGATTCCTGAACTATTCCGGCACAAGTCCATCACCGCCGATAGCAGGTTTTCGGCCTCGGGAAGTTCCAGCCGGTTCTTCGCCGCATTCCACACCGGTACACAATGATGCTCGCCTTCGATCTCGCCCAGCAGGCGCCGCAGGTACACGGGAATGTAATTCCTGAAAAATACCTCGGGCAGGACGCGACGTATCAGCGCTACCTGTGCCATGTTGCGTATATGGCATACCGCAAAGAAGTCCCGGAAGTTCTGATGCAGAAACCGCAGATCGTCGCCTTCCATGACCAGCACCCGCAGCCGCTCGACCAAAAACTGCTTTACTTTTCCCGACCGCTGCTCTTTTTCGTCCAGTTCGGTGAGCACACCCAGGCCCAGTTCCCTGCGCCGGCCTTCGAATGCGGGATATACTTCGGTCAGTTCTTCGGTATCCAGTTCAGCGAATGCCTCATCCAGCAAAGTTTTGAAATTGAAAACGGGGTCGGTCAGTTTGCGGATCGTGATGGCGTATTTGCCCCGGTCCTCCATTCTGTAAGCAATGTATGGAACAAGAACCCGCAGCAGGAAAGTCTGATAGCGGATATCCGCTTCGTCGTTGGCATCGGTAAGCTGCGCTAGCTGCGCTTCATTGAAATTCCACAGCAGTTCGCCATAGGTAGTCACTTTTTTGAAGTGAAAACGGTCGTCGTCCCTGAAACGCAATGCGATATTGTTGGCGCCCGAATATAGCGTGAGCATCATCGGGTTGGCAAACAATCCCAGCAGGTCCTTGTTAACCGGTATTTCCTGGTTTTTCTCTTTGAGGTATGCGATGACGGTCTCAGGCGTGAGGGGCAGGATCTGCATCAATGCCGCACTGCCGCTGATAAGGTCGAGTTTTTCAATCTGTTTGTTCCTGGAAGAAATTACCATTTGCGTGCCGCCGGCCCTTGCCGCAAGGTCGTTCAGGGTCGCCATCAGCCGGCCCTTCGGTACGGTCACCTCGTTGAGGCCGTCGAGTAGCAGCATCACGGAAGGTGCGCCGTTTTGAGCGGTTCCGAAAAGCTGCCAGAGCGCATTGATCGTTTCCGGAAGCGGCTCGGGGATATTGAGCAGATTTTTGCAAATGTACCTGACCACGAAATCATTGCGGTCCGCTTCGGGGGATGCATTGTACTCGTTGAGCGGAATGAAAACAGGGACCGACCCATTCTCTTCAAAAAGAAGGTCCCGCCATAATAGCAGCAGCGACACCGTTTTACCCATCCCGCCGTCGCCAACCAGCAGCGTCTGCGATTTTTTGTCTTGCCACAATGCCTGGACGGCCAGTTGCAGGGAGGCTACCTGCGTTTCGGTTTTAACCTGTACGTCCAGGTATTTGCCCACATTGATCTCGGAGACGAGGATGCTTTCGATATTCAGGTATTTGTATCGGCCTTTTTGAAGCCGCTCGAACTGGGCCTGGGAGCCTGCCCGCAAGCTGTTTTGCAGGTTTGCAGTATCGAATGGTACCGATGGCTGCGAAATGCTGGCTGAGCGATGGAAGAAAAATTCACCCAGCTTGTATTTCTGGTTGACCAGGCTTTTGCAGAGCGGTTCCAGCTTAAATCCCTTGTCGCGGACCTGCTTGGTAATTTGCGCGCCCAGCCAGTTTATCGAAACACTCGGGTCGGCGTTGTCCTGGAGAATGTCGATCAGCGCGTCGGCGAAAGGGCTCTTGTCGGGTACCGCGCCATTACGTCCTGCCGTGAGCACCCATCGCGAAGGGACTTCTTCCGATTCTGCGGACTGGCTTTCCTGGCTCACGTCAATCTCCATGGTGGTGAAGGCCTCCGAGAAGCACGCGTCGACGATCAGGACAATGTGGTGGGCCCGGATATTGGAAAGTATCCTGATCACCTCGCTCACCGAGATGAGCTTTTTCAGGTCGCTCGGCCTTTCCGAAAGCAGCGGCGCATCGGAAGGCACCCAGTACCCTTCCTTGTTTTTATCAAAATGGCCATGGCCTGAAAAGTAAATGATCAGGTTTTCGTCCGGCCTTACCCGGAGCTCACCGTTTTCGTCTTTGTCGGCCAGGTAGCAGATCTCGTCGAACACGATATCGGTTTTCGCATTTCCATCAAAAAGCGGCTGGATGATGAAGTTTTCGTCCGAGAAGCCGTAGGATTCTTTCAATACGTTGAAGAAACGCCGGCAGTCCGACACCGGATAGTGAAGCGCCGGCCAGTTGTCGTATTGGTCGATCCCGACGAAGAACAGCCGGTTCCGTCTTTTTTGCTGCCTTGGGGTAATTGTCCCGATGCCCATGTTGATTTCAATGACTAAACGCTCAATTTCGGTATTTTTCCGGGGTGTTTGGGGCGCGGTGCCTGACAAATTCATAACAAAGCATTCCTGTTGTTGATTTTAATGAATACGGCAGGTAATTTCAGGATATCCGAGCCTTATGATCGCCAGTGGGTACCTCGTTCAGGGGCGGCCTATTTCCCTTGGAAACCAACCTTTTACCCTATGAAAATCTTCGCACTGCTGATTGGTATCAATGAGTATAGTCCGTCGTCCAATCCGCAGATCAGAACGCTGAACGGATGTCTGAATGACGTTGCCGATTTCGAAAAGTTCCTGAGGGAAAACTACGGTGACCTGCTTTCCGAAGATCAGCAGATACTTGTGCTGACAAATGCGGATGCAACGCGTACGAAAGTGATAGACGGGTTCAGAACGCACCTTAGCCAGGCCGGCCCGGAGGACATAGCGGTGGTGTATTATTCAGGGCATGGTTCCACCGGCATTACCGCGCCTGAATTCCAGTCATCGACGTCCGACCGCCAGGAACAGACCTGGGTGCTGCACGATAGCCGCGAGCCTGGCAAGTTTGATCTTGCCGACAAGGAAATTGCCCTTTTGCTGGAAGAAGTCAGCACACGCGGGCCGCGGATCGTGGTGATTGCCGACTCCTGCCATTCCGGCTCGGTCACCCGGGAAATTGAACAGTTTCTGCAAATGCAGCCCCGTTTTGAAAAAGGTACCGATGAGATCCGGCCGCTTGAAAGCTATCTGGACGGGGCGTACATCCGGAGAGGTAATGTGCAGATCCCTTCTGCGAACCACCTGCTCCTGGCCGCTTGCGACCGCGTGGAGCGTGCCTGGGAGAGCAACGGGCACGGGCAGTTTACGCAATCGCTCATCTCGGTGCTGGCTAAAAGCGGAGGGCAGCTGACTTATGCAGATTTGTTTGTTCAGGTGAGGGCTTTCATCCGGAATGCGCTCAAAAACCAGACGCCGCAAATGGAATCGGTGGGTACCTTCCATATCGGTCAGGGTTTTCTGGGAAGAAATGTCGGCGCGGGCCGGCTCACGCGGTACCGGGTGTACCAGAAGGCAGGTAAATGGACGATCGACCTGGGTGCGGGTATGGGTATAGAACAGCGGATAGGCGAGCCATTCAGCATTAAAATTTACGATTCGGTGGCAGACGGAACATGGATCGGGACGGCTGTGCTGGATGTCATGAATGTGACTGAGAGTACCTTGCAGTCTGGAACGTTGCCCCTGGACTCCGATAGCGTGTATTGGGGCGAGCCCGAATCCCTGCGGCTCCAACCATTTTTTGTTTCGGCTGATGACGCTGCGGCGCAGATCATGCAGGAAACGCTGGCGGGCGCCGCCGAATCGGGTATTGTGCTGACCGATATTCCAGCGGCGGCTTCATTTGAACTGAAAGTGCAGGACGGCAATATTGCGGTTTTTCATGCAGGAGGCGGGGCAAGAATTCAAACCGTGACGGGAACTACCCAGTCGTCGGCTTCTCATATGCTGAATGTTTTACAAACACTGGCCCGCTGGCAACGGTTACTCGAATTGAGCAATGCACAGTCGGCCATTCTGCCCCATCTCATCACATTGAATGTGGAAGTAAATCGGGGCGGATCGACCGCGGTATTTTCAGATAAGACAATCACCCTCGATCACGACGGGGAGGATATTCCTTTTAAAGTCAATTTCAGTAACGGCACGCCGCGAACGTTGTACGTTTGCCTGCTCTACTTGTCGCCGGAATATGGGGTTACCGTCATTTTCAATGACTCACAGCCTGTCGGCCCCGGTACTTCACTGGTGCTGACAAGCGACGTTTTCACATTGAATAGCGAGGAGGAAACCGACACGCTGAAACTGATCGTTTCCACCGAAGCGATTGACAGCAGTTTGTTTGTCCAGGAACCGCTGCAAATAGGAGCTACCGTGATGCCGGCGGGCAGCCGCGGGCTGGGGCAGTCGAAGGGTATCGGCAGTGCAAAATCCGACTGGATTACGAAAGCGGTGAGTATCAGGCTCGTCAGAAAAGCGGATCAGCAGCTCGGTGCCCAACCGGTAGCTTTGGGCAAGGGCATTACCTTCCGGCCGCACCCATCATTTCGGGGAAAGCTGGGATGGGCACCGCTCGTCCCGAAAACCAGGAGCGTCGACAGGCCGATGATCAACGAGGCTTATGTCGCGGGCAATCCCTGGTTTGAGATCGTGAATTTTGATGAAGGTACCCGCGGAGAAGACCGCAGCATTGCCGAGGTGGTGGAGATCACCGACGCGGCGGCATTGAGGGAGCATCCGCTGGTCATCGACATCCGGCCTGAAAACGAGGGCGAGCTGGTACTGCCGTTCTTTTTTGACGGCGAAGACTTTCTGCCGATGGGGACCGTGTCTGTCGCTGAACCGGGCTTAATGCAGATCAATGTGGATACCATCCCTGAGGAGACCGTGGAAAAAACCAGGAGCCTGGGCGGAGCTTTCCGGATGGTGTTCCTGAAATTTGCCGCTAAACTGGGGGTCGAAACAGATCCCAATCTGCTGCGCTGGGTGGATTATGCCCACGGTGCAGTCCGTGAAAGTACGGGACTGGCCGAAAGGGTGAGCCAGGCAAAATCAGTACTGCTGCTGGTGCACGGCATTATCGGCGATACAGAAGACATGGCCAAAACCTTCCGGATCGCGATCGACGCCGGCTACGATCTTGTGATGACGTACGACTACGAAAACCTGAACACGCCGATCGAGCAAATTGCGGCGATCCTGAAAGATAAGCTGGCCGATCTCGGGTTTCACCAGGGTGACGACAAGAAACTCGTCATGGTGGCGCATTCGATGGGAGGGCTTGTGTCGCGGTATATGGTCGAAGAGTTGGGGGGCGATCAGTTCGTAGACAGGCTGATTATGGCCGGTACGCCCAATGGGGGCAGCAAGTTTGGAGAGATTCCGGGTTATGTCAGCTGGGCGTCGGTGGCATTGGCGCTGGGTACCAGGTTATTCCCGCCCCAGGTGGGCGCAGTTACCGGGTTTTTGTCGACGGTGCTGAAAGTAGGTAATAAAGGTGTGTTGTACACATTGGCGCAAATGGATAGTGGCAGCGATTTCATCCGGAAATTAACCGGTAAAACCAGCGCCCCGATTCCCTATTATATTATCGGAGGAGACCTGGACGCGTATTTAAATGCCAACGGCGGGCTGCCGTTGATGGAAAAGGTGGTCACGCAAATAGGCACTTGGGTTTACAGGAACACAATCAACGATATTGCCGTGGGCACGGACAGCATCTTCCTGGCAAAGACGGCCGCCGAGCCGCAAAAGGTCTCGTGCAACCATCTCAACTATTTTGTCATCGGTGAATCGGTCGATGCGCTGGCAAGGCTGTTGTAGCTGCCCTGCGCGCCGGGGAGTTCGAGGGTGCTCAGCATACGGATGATCACCGATACGTCGCCTTTGAGCGAATCGGGTACCATCTTTTTTTTAGTGAATCCTTGCAAATCAGCAATCATCACGTCCCTGTTATAAACCTGGCTTTCGGCATACGTGCAGTTTTTTTCGCTGAAATTCCTGCTGGCGGCATACTTGCGGTAGTAGTAGCGGGCCTCGGGCACATGGCCGGACAGCAAATAGGCGTGCGCCAGGTTTACATAAATATAATCCAGGCCCGACCTGGGGCTTATGTCCATCGCTATGCCTTTTTGGGCATAACCGATCGACTGTTGGAAATTGCCGTCGAACAGCCGGTACCACGATGCATTGTTATAGACGACTGATAAATAATGGTTCAGGCAGCTATCTCCCGGAAGTTTTTGGCGCATCCCTTCCAGGAATATAATCTGGTCGTCGCTCGCGTAGCGTTTCGACTGAGCGCGTACATAAGCGAACAGCGCATTACGTTCGTCTGCTTTCATTTTCCGGATCTTATCTTCCAGCTCGAAACGTGCATCCCCAAACACTTCATTCAGGCGCCTGTTGCCCTCGGCGGTGATTTTTCGCGACAGCGCCGTCCATAGCGCATAGTTGTGCAGCCCGTCCACCTGCTTTACCATGGCACCCAGCACGTCCCGCAGGTTGACCAGCGCCCCGGCGTTTTCGGAAGAAAAAACAGGGCTTGAAAACCGGTGGATCGACGTCAGGTATTCGTTTTCCAGATAAGTCCACAAATCCTCTTTGGCGGCAATGCTCGAATTCCTTTTCAGATACTCCAGATCGTCGGCATCCAGCGGCAGCAGAAAACGCACTTTCGTTTCGGGAAGCAGTCGCGTGCTGGGCTCAATTCTTTTCTTGCCGGTCCAGAACAGCCTGGTAATACCCATCCGGGTATCGGAAATGGCGATCACCGAATCGTGCGGAAACCTTCTTAATGAGTTGTATTTGAATTCGTTGTCTACATCGAAGAGCGTTTGTGTGCTGTCGCTTAAAATTCCCTCGGAAGTCAATCGGAACGATTCACCGATGTCTGTCGTATCAATCACTCTTTTCATCAGCAGCATTTTGCCGTTGCTGTAAGAGACCCTCACCTGTGTGGTGTCGCGGCTGTTGATGGCAACGCGGATCCCGTGGTTTTGGCGATCCCTGTTCCAGCTTTCTCTGATCAGATTGTACCTGTTTTCAAGTGTGCCGAGCCGCTCGTCATACAAACTGACAGTATTTTGCCCGGCAACAATGAGCAGCTTTCGCTCGCTGCCGACATGGGCGAAAGCCATATCGGTGATCGGTTCCACGTTGAAAATCGAGGCGAAATATAGATTTTCATGCTCGGGGTACCGTTTGATTTCATCAAACATACCGTCCCCGAACAAGCCGGAAAACATACTGTTTTGCTCAAACTGCTTGTAGAGGATGTATTGCTGGGTTTTGGACCGGGCAAGATTGATCAGAAGCCGGTAGCGCGTGCTGGTCTCTGAGCTCCATATAGTCAGGAAGGTGAGTATGGTCAGCAGAAAGATCGCACCTGCGGCGTAGCTAAGGCCGTAAATGGTCGTAAGCCGGCGTTTGCTATCGGCCACGAACTTCCATTCTTCCCGGGTAGGCTGCTTGCTCAGCGCTACGTTTGCTTTGATATCCTTGGTGGAGCGCTTGATGTCCCTTAAATCATTGCGGTCGAGGTAGGACCTCAGAAACCATATTTTGTTAGATTGCTCATATTTCACATAGGCATCCTTGATGGTTTTGATGGTCCGCGCGATGTGCGAGTTTTCCAGGCTGAATTTGTCGTAGATGATCTGTGCCAGACTGTCGTGCGCGATTTCATAGATACTGTCCGCCCCGTTTCCCCCGTACTTGTCGAGCCGGAGGATGTTTTTACCGGCCAGTGAATGTACAATCGCGGTCGCAATGTCCCGCGGGGCTGCCTGCGAAACTACCTCGCCAATCTTTTGGGGACGTTTAGTGCCTTCATCGCTGACGAAGCAGTAAAGCACATCCCTCACGGTATTGTAGTTGACCGAGGGATGCACTGCGGCGACTTCGGAAATGGTTTTCCGGATCCTTTCTTCCAGAAATTGTTTGAGTACGTTCTGGATATTGCCTACCTCGGCCAGCAGAGCCGTTTTGAAAACTTTGTTGGCACCCGGTGCCTTATGCCACAGCCGGTCGAGGTAGATTTGCAGGTGGGGCAGTTCGATCAGATTTTCATCGATTTTCAGGTTTCTCACAATCGCATTGATCGTGGCTTCGTCCGTTTCAATATCGAAATGCGCACATGATTTCCGGATGACGTTCTTAATGTCGTTATCGGTCATGCGCTCGATCAGGACCCGTTTGTCGAATATTTCCGGGACAATGCTTTCATATTTCTGAAGCTGGGCAATGTACCGTTCGCGCATGATGAAAATTACTTTGCAGGGAATGTCGCGGGCGTCGAGTATCTGCCTGAGATCGCTGAAAAACGTCTCCTGCTCCTCGGTACTTCCCAAGATAAATATCTCCTCAAACTGGTCGAAAATGAGGTAGATGGGTTTGAAAAAATCCAGGTACAGTGATCGGAGACAGCCTAGTATGTCACAATCGAGCGGGAAATCTTCCTTGTTTTTCAGGTTGATTTCCTTGCGCAGCGAGATGTTGATATCGTCGTACCGCCTGACGAATATGTCGAGCCAATCGGATTTTTCGAAACAATTGGCCAGCCCGCATTTGATGATGCTGGACTTTCCCGTCCCCAGCGGGCCGTTGACCAGCACGATGTTGGACTCATGGATGTAGTTGTATACGGTCCTGATTTCATCTTCTCTTTCGAAGAATGCACTCCGTTCGTTTTTCTCGAATGAATCCAGCAGTTTGAATGGCGACTGTTTCATAATCTGTCAGGATTTGAAATAGGAGATGAAAACTTCGACGCTTTCGAGAATTTCCGGACCGATCGTTTCCAATTCTTCCTGGGAAATTTTCAGATCAGTCTTCGTTCTCAGGAAATTGGGCAATGCGGGGATTTGGAGGCGGTCTTTTTTCTCGTTGATATTCTTGATGAAGTTATAGGTACAGGTAGCGGCGGAGGCCCCTTTGTCGTAGTTGTAATAAAAGTAAATCTTGGACAGCTTTTCGCTGATGAGCGCATTCATATCGATGACAAAAGGGTACAAATTGAATGCGCAAAGTTTCTTGTTTTCGATTTTATAGATCACTACCGAATTGGAGTCCGTGAAATTCTCGAAGTCTTCCATCTTGTCGGTAAATCCCACCAGCACGTAGTCCAGTTTTACCATCTTGTGCTGAAAAACGGCAGGCTGGTTTTTCTTTTTATTAATGTAAATATTCTTGATCGTGGCGAATTTATACCGTGCGCAGAAACCCAGTTCTTTGAACATGATGCAGAGGTTGGCTTCGGTTATCAGGCAATCCTGCCGGCAGTCGGCTTCATCGAGGTCGTCCATCGCGGCCAGGTCGCAGTACTTGCTTTTGATACCGGTCAGGTGGGCATATGCGGCAAAAAATTCGCCGTCCCTTTCGTCCATCAGGTCGGCCAGATGGGCCATTTCGTTGACGAACAAGGGTACATTGTGTGCTTTCAGCTTGTCATGAATGGCCCTGATCAGCGGAATGACGTCATATGCCTGCCTTTCCTGCTGACCAAGCTGGAAGAAGCTGCCGATCCGTTCCTTGAGCGGGTTTTCCAGAACCGGTATCCGCTCTTGCACCAATGCATCCCAGAGCTGGGAAAACATGATAAAAAGCAGCAGATCGGCCATGACGGTGTAGGTGTTGATTAGAAAACGCAGGCGTTCGCTCGCCAGGGGCTCGTCCTCGGTGACCAGCAGCTTGCGTACCTGCTCCGCAATCGGTGAAGGCAAACTGTTGATAATGGCATTTTTAACCTCCCTCACATCGAATTTTCGGGGATCCCATTGTTCGCCGTATTTCTTTTCGAGGTCTTCGAACATCGGCAGCTCGTCGCTGAAAGTCATCAGCACGTTGTAAAGCGATGCCAGGATGGCGTCTTCGGAGGTGTTGAACTTCGTGTCGATCTGGCTTTTGATGTGCAGCTCGTAGAAGCTCTTGTCCACCAGCTGGTGCCGGGCTGCCCCGAGATGGTTTTTGTTCAGGTAAAGGCCCCACGCCGGACCGGTATTGGGTGCCTTGATCAGCCGCGCAATGCCGCGGTCCTGATGTTCGGTGGTGTTTAAGGTGGCGTTGTTTTTGGCCGTCACTATTTCGGTTGCGAGCCGGAAAGCGTCGTCGATGGAATGTCCGCTGGCCAGTTTCTGGTAAAAATCTTCGGCAAAACGGGTGGCGGTATCATCGCCGATGTCGATACTAGTGGCGATGACCGCCCGCACGCCGGCATCGAGAAGCTGGTCTACCTGTTCCTGGGTCGAGCAGCCATTCAGGAACACGAGTTGCAGATTTTTCTGTAAACGTATCGATTCGAGCAGGCCCGCCCCGTATATTGTGGCATCCTCCATCAGCAACTGGCTGCCATTGGCGTGACCCGCATAATGTATGATTTCGACCTGGGGCTGATACAGGAGCAAACGGTCACGCAGTTTTTTGACCGTCCGGGGATCGGTGTCCAGCAGCAGGTGACCTTTTCCCTGCCTTTCACGCAGCGCGTCCGAAATGGCTTCTTTTTCCTTTTCAAGTTGCGACAGGTATGCGTCGCTGGAATTCGCAAATGCGCAAAGTATAACTGGGGGTCGCATTGATCGGGAAGGATTTGGGGCTGGTCTGGGTACGAAACTTTAATGTAAAAAGGATTATAAAAGTAGTTCTACTTTTTCTGGGAATATTATTAAACGGTTGGTGGACCTTAGAAGGCATCGGGATAGTGCCATTGAGTTTTCTTGCATAATAAGCGCTCTATTCGCTTATCTTGCTTTTCGAATGCATTTCCGGCCTTCCACCCGAATCAGTCCATACCCATGACAACATTGATCAACCGGCTAGATGCCCATCATAAACTGGTAATAGCACTGGTTTTGGGTTCGCTGGCAGTGATACTCGCAACGCCAGGCGTAGAGAAGCCTGTTAACTGGATGATCGGCTGGCTGGTGTACAGCGGCGTGCATCTGAGCCTTGCCTGGGTGACGATTCTTACGTCACACCCTTCGGAGGTCAGAAAAGAAGTGGACGGGCAGGATTCAAGCCGGATTTTGATTTATCTCTTCGTGATCGCTGCCTGCTTCGTGAGTCTTTTTGCGATCTTATTTCTGCTGGAAGGTGCCGGGGCGAACGCCTCGCGATCCGAGCTGACCATTCATTTGATCCTTTCATTTTCCTGCATTATCTGCTCCTGGGTATTGGTCCATACCATATTCACGTTGCGGTATGCGCATCTATACTACCGATCCCCGAAGGGCGGGGCCGCAGGCAAGAACCGGAAAGGGCAGGGGCTGGAATTTCCCGATGACACGGAGCCGGACTTTCTTGACTTTACCTATTTCTCCTTTGTCATCGGGATGACTTTCCAGGTTTCGGACGTGACGATCTCTTCGAGAGAGCTCAGAACGCTTGCGCTGGTGCATGCGCTGCTGTCATTTGCATTCAATACGCTGCTCGTCGCCCTTACGATCAATGTGGTATCGGGATTAATACAAAGCAAATCCTAGCCGTACCGATAGCATTCGACGCGGTTGGCTGATCGAAGCTTCGGTGATATTCTCGTGAATGCGAGGGCTCTCACTTGCCCTCTGTCACTGTTCGGATTACCCGGAGCCAGTTCAAGCCAAGGATTTTTTTGATCCGCTGGTCGCTGTAACCGAGCTTTTGCATTGCCATGGTGATCTGCGGATAGTCGCTGATATCTTTGATCTCACGGGGCAGCTCAGGCCCTCCGTCGAGGTCCGAACCCAGGGCAATGTGGTCTTCGCCCACCAGCTTCACGCCGTAATCGATTACCTTGGCGAGTTGGTCAACGTGCATCCAGTATTCGTCGGGTATAGAGCCGTTGTAAGTAAATGGAAGCTCGCGTGCAAACGCTTTGTCCACCTCTTCGATGGTTTGGCTGGTATCCTGCGAGGATAGGATTCGCGGGATTTTGGGCTGAGGGTCGGGCTGTACTCTGATAGGGTTGTTCGCTTTCTGCCACGCCCAGTATTTCGGATTGTTAAAAAGACTGCCGAAATGCACCCCGATAACCCCTCCCTTTGCGGCGATAGCCCTGGCCGCTTCGTCGGAAATGCAGCGGGGATGGTCGACTATTTTGTAAAACCCGCCATGGCTGTAAATTACGGGATGCCTGCTTGCCGCTACCGATTGGATGATCGCGTCGTTGGATGCATGCGCAACATTGATCACCATTCCCAGATCGTTCATTTCTTTGATCACCGCTTTCCCGTGATCGTTAATGCCGCCCCAGGTGTAAACATCATTGCAGGCGTCGATGAATGCATTGGTCGTGCTGTGCGCAGTGAGCTGCATGGACCGCAGGCCGAGCTTGTAGAGGGCACGCAGCACATCGAGGTCTCCGTGCAGGTCGTAACCGCCTTCCAAATCCAGGAAGGCGGCCATTTTGCCTTTTTTATTAATGCGTTCTATGTCCGAGGCGGTAAGCGCCAGTTCGATCACCGCATTGTTCTTCCTGATCTGGTCCAATGCCAGGTTGACAACCCGGAACGTATTTTTGGTTTCAAACCGCCCGGGGTAATAGTTTTCAGGTGTGTAGACGGAGAAGAACATGGCGTCCAGCCCGCCTTCCCTGGCCCTGGGCAGATCGACAGTCCCATCCGGATACCGTTGGCCGATATCCGTTTTCAGGATGAGCTCGCGGCTCATCACATGGGTATGCCCGTCCATTACGAATGCATCTCGATGCAGGTCTGGCATCGGTTTGTTCAATGCAGCACCGGCCGCAGCCGGGATGGAGTGTATTGATTTGAAGGAAAAAGCATTGCCTGTTGCAGGCAAAAGTGCCAGGCTTTTTATAACGTCTCTGCGTTTCATCGATGGATTCATTGGTTTGTTCCGACCGTTCCGACGGCGGTATTTTTACTTCAATTATTCTGCAAAGCCCCGCATATAGGGCACATTGGGTGGCCGCTCGCCGGTATTGAACTGCGCACCACGCCCGGAACGGTAGGTCATGTTCATGAAAGGCGTTTCGATACGGCGACCGACCGCCGAAAACCGGCCGTTTTCCCAGTTGGATTCCATATTGAAGGCCGTGATACCGGTAGAAAGCAGTAGTCTTTCGGCATGGAAGGGCTCTTTTTTGGTGACCATGGTTTCGACAATCCAGTGCGGCTGCGAGTTGGAGGCGTGGTATTGGGAGAACGGGCCGGGCCAGTCGAGCATGGAAATGATTGTGGCTTCCTTGCGTCCTTCGATTTCGGCCGCGTACGTCCAGCCGACGTCGCGGGCGGAATAGATGGCTGCTTTAGTACCATCATTGTACTCGACGATACAGACATTAGGCTTTTCGATTTCCTGAAAATGGCCGGATTTAAGGCCGAACTTAACCCTGACCGATTCCAGTAACCGGGCCGCCCAGGGATTGCTTTCGGTCCACTTCCAGGTTTCGGCACCCCGGATACATTGCACCGACCTGACGCCGGTTTCGCCCCCCCTTCGCCGCTCTACGAAGGCTTGCAGCACGTCCACGCAATGGAAGAGCGCTCCCTCATCCGGAGCGCCGCCCAGCATCACAGACGATTGAATGGGTGTGTCGATATCTATTTCAATCTCGGGCTTGCGGTAATGGACGGGTATGGAGGAGCCTCCCGTAAGCGCAAAGTTCAGTTCACGGGATTTGTCAAACATCCATTTTGCCTCGTCCCAATTGTAGGACAGGTGCTTGTCGTTGAAAACCGGTACCGAGCGCTTGCTTTGTTCAAATACGCGGATTACCTGCTGGTAGATCCACCAACGCGGCAGCATCCATTGGCCTTTGAGGTTGGTAGGGTAGTCGCCATGCTCGCCTACAATGACTACACCGTCCACAGCAAGTTCCTTACCGCCCAGGGTAACGGCTTCACCCACTGTTTTGAATATGGGTATGTTTTTAGACTTGCATATTTTCTGGCCCAGCAGGCTGGTATCCAACTGGTGAATGTAGACCGATACGACCTCCACGCGCGAAGGCGTGTGAGCGCCCTGCCACCAATAGCCGTCCAGCAGCTTGGTAACGATCCAGTCGGCATGTGACCGGGTAGCGCCCCAGTAGGTGACGAGGCATGCGATGCGGGGTTTTTCCTGGGCCGCGCCAGGGGCGGCAATGGCGGAGAAGCCGGTGAATGCACTGAGCCCGGCCACGCCCGCGAGCCCGAGCATTTCACGCCGGGTAAGGAGCGGATTGTGATTTTCCATCATGTTTAAGATTGCAGTGTTTAGGAACGTCTGGCGCACCGGTCAGGGTGCGCCTGTTACATAAAGATCGCAAGCATGAGGGATTACTGATGTTTATGGTAAACCATTACGCGGCAGGAGGCTGCCTTAGTACGTTCTGCTACTACCATTGCCGGATGAGAATGCCTGGCTGTTTGTCTGTGAATGCAAATTCCCTGGCCCTTTCGATTATTTTTTGAAAAATTCCCCAAAATGCCAAAGGATGCCGGATGGGTCATGTACGAAACATTCCTTGCCCCAATGGTCGGTTCGTATTGGCGTGAGCCGCACGTTTTGATACTTCGCCGGGAGGTCCAATGTTACCAGATCATCCCAAAACCGCTCAACGTCCTCCACTTCCAGGAACACCATCGTATTATCAACCCAGTCGCGGTTGAATGCATTCTGGAGATAGAAGCCGTAATTCCCCGTTTTAAAAAGGGACATGGCCGGCGATAATTTCACTTCCTCGAAGCCCAGGTCGCGGTAAAATGCGCTGGATATTTCAAAATCAGCCGCGCCTATGAATGGGCGGATGGATAAGGCTTGATGTTGCATGTGGTAAAGGTTAGTTTAGCCAAAAGTAGGGCATTGAACCGACTACGCATCTTGACCGAAATCAAGAAATAGCTCCTCTTGCCGCTGCGTTTCTAACCCTGCTGAGCGTTTCAGGCGTCACTTTCAGAAACGAGGAGATTGTCTTCAAGGGAAATGCCTGGATCAGGCCCGGACGGTTTTCGAGTATGGAGCGATATTTTTCCACAGGCGTCATGGATTGATCAAAAAACTGCATTCTTGATAACGCACCTTCCAGGACCTTATTCAGCTGCAAGAATGCCAGTGACCTGCCCGTCAGGTAATGCACCGCATCCAGGGTAATTTCAAGTATCCTGCTATCCGCAAATGTATCGATGAATACGGTGGAGGGGCGTTGGGCGATCAGGCTTTCATAATTCAGGAACCATTCCCCGGCAATGTGCAGATTGATCACATTGTGCCCGGCGTCAGGTATGACGTCGTATTGCCTCACCGCGCCTTCCAAAAGACAGTATATCGACCTTGCGATGTCTCCTTTTTGAAGCAGCACCGTATTTTTGCCTACCTCCCGCACGGTGATCATTCTCTCGAAAATCTCCACTTCGGCATCAAGGTAACTTCCCGTCGTCCTCAGAATTTCGGCATACATAGCTGTCTTTTGTTTTTTATTGCCCGTAATACCGAATTAGCGGCAGGCCGGCGGAGATAGATGGAAGGTAATGCCTGGTTAAAATTCAAAAATTCTTTCCAATGCCACTTCGTGCCGGCCGTCCCGGAATAGCTTGGGGGCTTTGGCCATTTTTTCGGCAAGAAGGGCTGTTGGCATCGGCCGGAATTTCCGGAACAGCCCCACGCCGTTCAAAAACTTCAAAAGCCCTGCCGAAATGCGTTCTCCCGGCCTGTCGGAATCTTTCCGCAGCAGCAGTCCCGGCCTGAAAATAATGTATGAATGGAACCTCATTTGGGCAATGCGCTCTTCCAGCTTGCCTTTCATGGCGGAGTAAAACACTTTGCTCGTGCTCGATGCGCCGTAAGCAGAAAGCAAAACAGTGCAGGGAACTGCGTTTCTGCTCGCTATTTCGGCGAATTTCAATGGTAGTTCATAGTCGATGTGCCATTGCTTCTCTTTGGAACCGGCGGTTTTCAGGGTAGTTCCCATGCACGAAAACCAGACATCGCCGCTGATCTGTCCGGCAAGTGGTTCTAGACTGTCAAAATCAGTCAATACTTCTGTCAACTTAGGGTGCACAATTCCGCTGGACCGGCGCACGAATATCGTCACACTGGTGTAATCCGGGTCGCGCAACAGAATGTCTAACAGGTCTTTTCCAGTGGCGCCTGTGGCACCAATTATCAACGCTCTCATAGATTCGGACGGATCTTGATGTTCACTGCTGCAAATTAGCTGCTGCAATGTGGAAGGCAAGCAAACTTTCGATACTTTTATCACGGTCGCCACCACTTTTGTTCTTTTGCCCGGCGTCCATTATCTGCCCAGTATAAAAGTTTGTACCAATAATGATCCAACGAAAAAAAGAGCACTGGTTTAAGATGCTTTTTATCTGGCATGGGTCTGTGCTACCACAGTTAGTTCCCCGGCTCCTGCTGTTACTGCTTCTCTCAGTTTTAGTCGTATATCTGAACGGAACGTTTTACGATTACAAAATCCCTTTAAGCCCTGCGCCATTTACGATTTTCGGAATTGCGCTTGCCCTCTTTCTCGGGTTCCGAAATAATGCCAGTTATGACCGGTTCTGGGAGGGCCGGAAGCTTTGGGGGGCATTGCTGAATGACACCCGTTCGCTCACGCGGCAGGCTTTAACACTAACAGGCTATGCGCCTGACAGCAAAGAAGTTGTCGATTTTGCCGACATGCTGATTGTGTTCACCTATTGCTTAAAGCATCAACTCCGGAAAACGGATGCAACAGAAGATATTGAAAAGAGGTTGCCCGCCGATCTGGCTCATGCTTTGAAACACGCGCATTACAAGCCGGTTATGTTGATGCGCGAAATGGGGATTTGGGTCCGGCAGGCGCGCGGGCGCGGACTGATCGATCCGATCTGCCAGGCAGCGATGGATGAGAACCTCAACAAGCTCTCCGACATCGTCGGAGGCTGTGAGCGGATTGTATCTACGCCAATACCCTACACTTATCAGGTACTGCTTCACCGCACGGTTTATCTCTATTGTTTTCTGCTGCCTTTCGGCCTCGTGGATAGTCTGGGATGGATCACTCCGCTGATCACCGTGTTTATTGGCTATACGTTTGTTGCTTTTGAAGCCATTGCCGACGAACTGGAAGATCCTTTTGGCACCGAGCCTAATGATCTCGCATTGAACGCCATGTGTAGAATGATAGAAGCGACCCTGCTTGAAATGATCGGAAAACAGGTCGAAATGCCCGTTGCTGGCGATGGTTACATTATAGACTGATGCCTCGAATACCAAAAAAAGCTGCCGGATGCATTCACCATCGCACCGGCAGCTTCTTGTCATTATCCAGGATATTTTATTTAACAGTGTAAGCTTTCACCGTATTGTGGAAAAAAGTGGGAACAAACAGCACTTTACTTTTCGGATTATACCCTACGTCGGCTGTGTTTATTTTTTGCGGTGAAGAATCCGATTTGAGCTCGGTGGTGCCATCGGCTTTGACGTGCCAGATTTTCCCGGCCCATTCGGTAACAATATAGCTCTTGTTACCCAGCGCTACGATTCCGTCGATACCGCCCGAGACTTTGGCGATGGTGGTGAGCTTTTTGGTAGCCGGGTCCATGCTCAGCAGCGAACCGTCGCCGTTGCCGATCAGCAACTGGTTGTTCTCAAACAACAGGCCATTGGTACCTTTGAGCGGATCGCCTTCCAATACCAGGCTCACCTTGCCTCCTGTGATGGACCACACTTTCCCGTGACCAGAGTCCGTGATGTAGATCATGCGCTTCTTGTTGTCGATCGCAATATCATTCAAAAACTTTGCACCTTCAATGGGGTAGCGGTTGAGGATCTTGCCCGAAGCCAGGTCAATTTCAGCTACCTGCGTCATTTCCGTCACGTACAATTTATTGCCCAAAACGCCCATTCCTTTGGTTGAGTTAAGGCCTTCGGCAAACTTCAATTTAATCACTTTCCCATCCAGGCCCACTTTGGCGATGAAGCTGCCTTTGTTGTCAAGGCTAGGGCCACCGTTGATACAGGCAACGAACAGGGCATTCTGGCTTGGCTCGAATAAGACGCTCTCGGGCGTCCTTAGCGTCGTGTCGGATTCCCAGACGGGAGTTAATTCGATGTTTTGGGCCTGACCCGTGGACAATGTGCCCGCAAGAGCGCCGGCAAGCAGGAAACGTAAGGATTTTGACATAATATAAAACGTTCGTTCGTATTGGAGCATTAAGCTGCGCGCCAATTTAGTAAACTTCTCCTGGAATTGTGTCAACAGACCCCTTATCCTGTTCACCAGGGTGTGACAGGCGCGAGAAGTCCCCGGCATTATCCTCAAATCAGGGGATGCAAAATCATTATAAACAAGTATTTAACGACATCGCGGAGGCTGGTAGTTTTGATTCGGAATAACGCAAAACTCATCCCATGTCAAAAGGCCTGTTTATCATCTTAATCGTTTCGCTCGTCATATGTTACGGGCAGATTCGTGCGCAGTCGGCGAAGCAATCCGACTATATCCTCAAATACAACATGAGTACTTATCATTTGGAAGACGGTAAGTCCATCCCGTTCGATCACGCCTTCTCATTGAAGGTACCGGCATTATCCGGGAAAAAGACGAAAAAGGTAAAGGCTTATGAGTCTGCCGTTAAAGGAGCCAAAAGGGAGAGGGTTAAAACCAAATTCCTTGACTGTGACGGCACCGAGCGGTACCTGCCCATTATGGACAAGGAGCTCTCTTATGACCGTGATTCAGACACGCTCATTATTCATGTTGACGCATTAAGGCCCAATAAATATTTTGACATTCTGGTTGAGTATGAGCTGGGAGAAAAAAGTAAACCCCTGCTGGCCAAAACCAACAAGCTGATAGCCGGCGGAAAATTGAGTGATGCCCAGCAAGCCTACAACGTATTTTGGAATAGTACGTTTGACCCGGTGGAAAATATTGGTGTTAATGATTGGAGCTACAGTGAGTATAAAACCTTCTACGACGCTAGCCTGGCGCCAAGTTTCAACTCGGCCCTGGACAAAACAAATTACGATTTCCCGGATGTATTCGACCAGGATGAACTACGCGTTCTGACTGCGCTTTCAGGCAGGCTCGCGCACCTTTACAAAAATGCGAGCTTGTTAATGCCTGTCATTGTTAATGATAAGGCTGAGGACGTCTTGCTGGGGATTCAGAGCATTGGTCAACTGCATGCAAAACCAGAGGATGCGGAAATGCTGGATTTTGAAGCGCGGCATGCCAACTTGTTGTCAAGCAAGCTTTTTTTGGATTCCCTGCTCTTGAGCATTGATCGTATTCTGTTGGTGGAAGGTGATAGCCCGATCGTCGACGGTACTGTTGTCCAGCTAAATGACCTGAGAAAAAAGGGACAGAAACTACTCGACGCTGCGCAGAAGAATGCCGGCGTATTGAAGGCTGCAATGAAGGAAATAGACAAGCAAATTTCCAATCAGCCCAAACTCAGGTCCATGATCGCCATTTCGGGCAATACGGTGGCCAGTGATTTGAAAACAGCAGGGGGAAGTGTGCTTTTTCTCGATGCCGGATTGACAAACATTCTGGCCAGGGATATACAGAACAACACTGCCTACATTCCCAGGCTGTACTGGGGAGTAAGTATCTATTTCCGGCCTATTGATAAAAATACAAGGACCAATTCATTTTACAGAAAGAAAGACCTCGATATCAACAAGGGTTGCCGCAAAAGAAAAGATGGGTCAACAGAATATGGGCCCGACTACGAGATCATTTCCAAGCAAAGTATTATGCAGCGATTGTCGCTCAACATCGGCTTTACGCTGGGAGGCATCCCTCAGACCGAGTTTGACAACCTGTACAACAATATGTCGCTGCTCGTCGGTCCTTCCATCCGGTTTGCCAGGGCATTCAAATTGAGCGGCGGGGTCTCGTTACTCAAACGTTCGAGCTACAACCCCATGTACTCGGAGAAGAAGGTGGTCGCCGGCGCCTATGCGTCGCTTTCAGTGGATATTGATTTTATCCAGGGGCTTAAAGAAGTTACTGCATTGATTTTTAAATGAGCATTTCTATGAAACGGTATTTATATCTTTTGACGATAATGTGTGTATCCCTCTCCTGCGATGACAAGGTGATAGACACCGGCGATGTACTGACCAACCTCACCATTAGCCAGCAGGAAATCCATGCGGATGGTCAAAGCACGGTGGAGGTGACCGTGGAATTGGACAAGAACGCCAGTTCCGACCGCCGCTCCGTCGTTTTCAGCACCAGCAGCGGCACATTTTTACCCAAGGACAGCGTCAAGGCGACGGTAAAAGCCGAGTTTTTCGACGGCAAGCTTATTGCGACTACCAAACTACGCGCACCGGTAAGGCCAGGAACGATCACGGTCACGGCCAAACCTGAATACGACATTCCCAGTCAGGACTTCATTTTAGAGGGTTCGCTCACCGCCACCCTGTCCGTGCCTGCACAAATCCGGCTCAACCCGTCGGGCTTTGCCATCACTGCTAATTTTGGTTCACAAGTAGCACTGACAGCGACCCTGAGAAATAGCGACGGGAAGTTTGTTTCAGCAGGCTACAAAGTGGTATTCGAAGATTTACTTGGCGCGGGCGGCCCGGCCGGGGGACGTTTCAATCATTTGAAGGATGTAACGACAGACAGTTCCGTCACCGCAGCCTCCTATTCAGCGCCGAAGCTTCCCATCGGAACCGATATCATGATCAAAGCAACTGTGCTGGATAATGCCGGAGCCAAGACCGGTATCACTGATTTTGTAATTCTAACCATTAACCAATAACGAGATGGCACGCCTTAAAAACGACCAAAAGAAGAAAATCAAAACGTTCCTGACCGACGAGGGACTGCTCAAAAAAGTAAACAAGCTCCTTAAGGATTCAAACCTGGATGAGTTTTTTGTCGAATCGATCAGGATCCGATCCAGGGAAGATGCTGATCCGTGCTCAAAGTGTGATCCGGCTACTGAAACGTGCAAGGAAATTGAAGCGGGGGGTGTAATTAAGTTTATATGCGTCCCCCGTGCCTAGTTGCACGGGGGATGGGGGCATCACGGAAGGCGCGGGTATTATTTTCTCAATCCCAATTTCGTGAGTACTGACTTCGCAAATAATTTGGCGGCAAATGGGAAGTCGCTTAAAAGTTCGGAATTGTCCTTCACCATATCTGGATGCGCGATATTGTAAAGCTTGGGAATATTGAGCGAATGCTTGAAGTTGGGATCCTTCGTAAAAACAAAAATATTCTGCTTGTACCACCAGAATATATCGGGATTGTTCCACAGATACGGGCGAAGAATGTCGTGACAGGTATATCCTTTCTTTTCAAATTTGGCAATCCAATAATCGGGCCATTGTTCATTGACGTGGCCCTGGCCTCCCTGACCTGGTACTGCCGCAGAGAATACGATATTATCGCTTAAAGATGTCATATTGTTGACGAAATTATCGGCGCTTGCCGGAGATAAATGCTCCGCCACTTCAAGGCTCATCGCCAGGTCATACCTGCCCTTGTGACCTAAGTCGGCCTGTTCGAGGTTGGTGCTTTGAAATTCGTCGGCGTCGATGTATTGATGTAATTGCTCCCTGTTTACCCAGTCGCCATCCATTCCCATTACTTTCGGAACGCCATTTTCTTTGAAGCAATACAAGAATGTTCCTATTCCGCAACCAAAGTCGACTACACTTTTGGGCTGGAAAAGTTGCACCAATACGGGTACCAGTGCTCTGGGGGATTGAAGGTTATGGAGTTTCTCATTGTGAAAAAACTTGGTAGTCGTCATAAATTGAATTAGATCTAGGATTACAAAGGGGATTTTGAACAGACAATATTGTCTTAAATTACGATAAATCCAATTTTGCATTTAGCTACGGTTGCAGCTGATCCCCGCGGTTGCAATTTTATTTTTTCAGTGTAGGCAATAGCAGTAATTTGAAGTGGTATTGTTGGTATCAAAAGAAAGATAAAAATAATATCAAAAATATCGGATTTATCAAAGCGTGTTGCTATTTTTGTTGGACATCATCAACCAGCAAACTTTGTTTATGAAGCCGAAGTTCGACCTCCGCTATGTGGCCAAGGCGCCCAATTCCGACCAGCTTACAACGCCGTTCATCCCCGATTTCTTCAAGGAGTTTGGGGCTATACTTTATCAATTTTTGCCGACTGTCAAAGGCAACGAATTGTTACCCGGTGAGGTGAAATACGGATACAGGTTTTATTTGCTGGACGACCCCAGTAAGGAAGGGGTGTTTTATTTGTCTTCACATAAGGATATCGAGACGTTAAAATCACGGTCTAAATTTCTTGCGAGGGTGGAAAAGGAGATATTAAAAGCGTCCTGAGCTGTTATTCAAAATAAAGCGCTCATTGGCCAGGCCGTCTTTTGAATGCACCGCTCAGCCTTAGCTGAATGCCTACCGAAGTGAGCTGCAGACGCTCGGCGGTAACGGTGCCGAGGGGATACTTAATATACGGCTCGATTTCAAGCGTACGGCCCTGCCATTGATAGCCTAGTCCGATTCCCAGGTACAACGGCATTCCAAAGGTCCAACGATCCCTGTTTTCATTTTCCCTGACCGAGCTCGATTCCTCTATGACCTGGCTTGAAACTAACACCGGCCCTCCGGTACCTTCGGAGTAAGTGTTGATCGTCCGCCTGGTTTTATAGGTATAGTCTGTCTGTTGTCCCATGCTGTTTTGCAGGGAAATGCCGGCAGTCGCCGTCAATCCCAACTTTCGGGAATGTATCAATTTGTATCGCAGATGCACCGGAAGCTCCGTACTGAACCAATGGTAGCGTACGCGCTGCAGTTGCGCAGTCCCCTGGGCAGCAGCGAGCTGTTCGGATTTGCGGACATTCAGCGACTGCTTGCTTGCCGAAAAGCCCGTTACCAGCGAAAACTGTTCAGATAATGGAACCAGCAGATGGCCTCCTATGCCCAGGTTCAACTCTGCGTCCGTATGGGCTGCACGGTTGGTTTGCTGCGCCACACCGATGCCCCAATGCGCCAGTCGGGCACGTTGCGGCGCAACTTCCTCCTGTGGTGCCTCGCGACGAACGTACAATTGGCTAAAATGGATGATCGGCGCGCTGAAAGGCCGTGGCGTCAGCATTTCCGGATCGGCTACGCTGTAAACGGCCTTTGCATTGACAGTAATGTCCTTATTTTCAGTTTGAACAATGGGTCTGCCGGCTTGCGGGTTTGCGGCTCGGGATGTCAGGTAGCTTTGTTGGCGAGGCTGACTTTTACTGCTGCCTGCCGGTTTTTCACGGGTTACAGTTTTGATAGGGTTCAACGCGGCAGCATCCGTAGCTGGCGCAGGTTCGGCCTGACCCGGATTTACATGGCTTTGGTGCTTCGTATACGCCAATGGGTGCGGAACGACCTGGCCCCGGTGAATGATATGCGATGTAAGCACCGCCGTCCCGAAAAGGATGACAACGGATGCAGCGGCCAGCCAGTAAAAGGCAATCCGTCTTCTCCGGCTTTTCGCGACGCGAAACTGCTCGAAATCTTCCCAGGCATCGGGCCGGTAAGGTTCGGTATGGTCGCGGAGCTGACCAAGCATTCGTTTACCTACGGGTTCCTGATCTGACATTTTAATGGCTCCGGTTTTGAATGGTGATCATTTTACGCAGGCATTCTTTGCCTTTGGCGAGGTAGGCCCTCGATGAGGAGGTTGAGATGTCCAGTATCTTTCCAATTTCTTCGTGACTGTATCCTTCCACCTCGTATAAGTTGAAGACGACTTTCCACACGGGTGGAAGTCTGTCGAGTAAGCGCAGTATTTCCTGCACGGACTGGTTATCGGTGACCTCATCAGCGGCCATGTAGCCGTCTGCAAGTTCATCCAGGCCGCTGGTCAGGTAATTTTTCTTCTCTTTTCGGAAGTAATCGATGGCTGTGCGCACCACGAGCGCGCGCAGCCAGGCTTTGAAGGAGTGGATGCCCGCCAGTTGCCGGGGCAGCTGATCGAATATTTTGAGAAAAGAATCATTTACGGCCTCCTGCGCGAGGGGATGACTGGCGAGGTACCTGACGCTTATTCCCATGGCCAGACCAAAAAAATGTTTGAAAACCCATTGCTGCGCTTTGGGGTCCCGGCTGGCGCAGCGCTCAATCCAGTTTTTTTCATGTGATGTGCAATCAGATAGCCATTCCACAATAAGATATAACGTTGCAAGCCCCGGACGCGCCGGGGCCAACAGGGATGATGTGATGAAAAATGGAAGTGATATTATTTGGGATTGGATGTGCTGTCGTTGGGATTGGCAACCGCGTCTTGCTTTTTGGAGCCGTTAGCCACATGCACGATGACCTGCGAGGGATCGGCTGCGTCTCCGAATAGTTTTTGCAGGTCCACCTCGAGGGTATAAGTGTGCATGGCCGCGTCCTGGGCACCGTCAGGCGTTTTGTATCCCACTACGAGCCGCGCCTGCATTGGGTACGAAAGCATAAGCGAACCATCCCACACCACTTTGTAGTTTTCGATACCGCCGCCGCCGTACACATCGATCTTGAGAGAGTTACCCTCGCGGGTCACCTTCGTGATTTCAAATGGGGTACCCTCGAAATCCTCCCGTCCGGCCAATAATTTGCTATATTCCTCACCATTGGTTTGTACCAGCGGACCGCCATCCAGGTCGGGAGAAATGTTGTTTTCGCGGTTGCAGGAAAACGAAACGGACAGGACGATCAGAAAAAGAAACGCGAGACACTTTGAAAAATTTGTTTTCATTTTGCTAACAGATTAAGTTGTTTTTAACGAAGTCGTAAAAAGTATTTCAAACGCTACTGCTTTGGGCAAGAAAATATTATCGGTAGGAGAAAGATGGCGGGGGGAAGGTTGGAACCCAATCGGGACCGGGGCCGCCGCATTGATCCCGATTGGTTATAAGGTATACCGTTGAGTTTTTTAAGGCCGGTCGTCGCCCCTTCCTGACTAAATCCATAAATTAGCACCTTTTAACACCGAGCATCATGCACCATCCCGGCGACATATCCGAAATAGCTCAAGAGCTGAAAGCCCATTTTGCGCAGTTCGAACCCGAGCTGATTGCACGTCTGGCAGCCAATAGCCCGATCCGCCGGTTGGAGGCTGATGAGCAGCTGATGCGGCCGGGGCAATATTTTAAATCGACGATTTTGATCCTGGAAGGGAGCGTGAAGCTTTACCGCGAGGGAGAGGATGGCAATGAATTCTTTATTTACCAGCTTGGCCCGGGCGATGCATGCGCACTATCGATGATTTGTGCTACGCGGCAGCAACAGAGCGAGATTTCGGCCCGTACAGTGGAACCGACCAAGGTCCTACTGGTTCCGATCGGGATGATGGATGAATTAATGAAAGAGCACAAAAGCTGGTACTACTTTGTGCTGGAAACCTACCGCGCCCGTTTTGAAGAACTGCTGGAAGTGGTAGACAGCATTGCATTCAAGGGAATGGACGAGCGGCTTGAGTTCTACCTGAAAAACCAGCAAAAAGTAATGCAAACCACCGAACTGCCCATCACCCATCAACAAATCGCTACCGATCTGAACTCGTCCAGGGAGGTAATTTCCAGGCTTCTGAAGAAACTGGAACAAAAGGGGCTGGTCAGGCTGGGCAGAAATACCATTACGCTCAATTTCCAGGTATAGGCGCTGTTTGGATTGTCCTTGTCACGATCATCTCACAAACTGACGATCGTCATGATCGTGCGGGTACTAAATGGTCAACTTTACGGCACGTTCCACCTGAAATGTAAAGCATAATGCTACCTCAAACCATGAAAGCCGCGGTCGTGCGTCAGTTCGGCCAGCCGCTAGAGATTGAAGAAGTTGCAGTCCGCCGTCCCGGCACCCACCAGATTTTAGTGAAAGTTGTCGCCAGCGGCGTTTGCCATACCGACCTCCATGCCACCGATGGCGACTGGCCCGTCAAACCGAAATTACCACTCATACCGGGCCACGAGGGCGTGGGCGTAGTGGCCGCGATAGGACCCGAGGTAACAGGCGTCAGGGAGGGAGACATTGTAGGAGTACCCTGGCTTTACAGCGCTTGCGGATGCTGCGAATATTGCATTACCGGTTGGGAGACGCTTTGCGATAGCCAACAGAATGGAGGTTACAGCGTCGATGGCAGCTATGCAGAGTATGTACTTGCCGACGCGCGGTACGTGGCGCATTTGCCGGCCGGTACCGACATGATCGGGATGGCGCCTATCCTGTGCGCAGGCGTAACCGTGTACAAAGGACTAAAAGAAACAGACGCCCGCGCGGGCGAGTGGGTAGCAATTTCGGGTATCGGCGGCCTTGGGCACCTGGCGGTGCAATATGCCAAAGCAATGGGCATGCATGTGGCGGCAATCGATGTAAGCGAGGACAAGCTTGAACTGGCATCCCGTTTAGGCGCGGACCTGACGGTAAATGCCACGAACGAAGATCCCGGCGCATATTTGAACAAGGAGACCGGCGGTATGCACGGCGTGCTGATAACGGCCGTTTCGCCGGTGGCATTCCGGCAGGGCCTTTCAGCGCTCCGCAAAAAAGGTACCATGGCATTAACCGGCCTACCACCGGGTAGCTTCGATCTGCCTATTTTTCAAACCGTGCTGAATCGGCATACGATACGCGGCTCGATTGTCGGGACGCGCAAGGATATGCAGGAAGCGGTTGGGTTTGCATTGGACGGCATCGTGAAGGCAACCATCCATACTGCCCAGCTAAACGATATCAATCAAATTTTTGACGATATGAAAGCAGGCCGCATTGAAGGGCGGGTTGTCATGACAATGCAATGACTTATGGCTGATTCCACCGACAGGTTTCGTATCCTGGTTCCCTGTGATTTTTCCGAGGCTTTCTGGCAAGCGCTGGAAACCTGCGCAACGCTCGACTGGCCTAGGCCGGTCGAGCTGCTCGTTTTGACCGTCGGGGATCCGTTGAATGTGTCGGATAAACGGCAGGCATCGGAGCACAGGCTCGCTGAGTGGCACAGCGCCTGGCAGCATAAGTTCGAAACAAGAATCTTGGAAGCGACGGGCCGGTTCGTTAACGCTGTGCTCGATGCGGTCGGGGCGCACGACGTCGACATGATTGTCGTAGGTACCAGAGGGTCAAGAGGCTGGGACGGGGTGTTCGTTGGGTCTCACGCGGAAAAAATCGTCCGGTTGTCGCCGGTCCCGGTGCTAACCGTTCAGCAGCGCCCCGGTCCGCCTACATTGCGCGACATTGTCGTTCCCATCGACATCGATCACATTCCTGGCGAACTTAGCGCCTGCCTCGCCAAACTATCGGCGTGGCTGGGCGGTCGGTTCCACCTACTGCACGTCGAATCCGATCCCGCAAAAAGTGAAGAAGAATTACTGGCAACTCTGGATGGGTGTAGCGCCAAACTGGGGCTTAGCTACGCTGTAAATGCCGTTGAACAGGCAGAAAGCGTCGCGGAAGGCGTACTTAAATACGCCGGGCGGATCGGGGCAGACCTGATCGTGATGGGGACGATGGGCGATGCCGATCCTGCGCACATGTTTCGGCCGAGCTTCGCAGCAGATGTCGTCAACCATAGCCGCATACCCGTTTTGGCTTGCCCGTTACGGCACCGGCTGGTATCGGAAGCGCATTAGACGCAGCGCCATCGATCAGTGAACTTTCGGCTTGGTGCGGCGGGGCGATCTTGCTCAGACGTGTTCCGAAAGTCTGAATGTCCATACAGCCTCATTGGTGTGGTTAATGACATTCTCCGCAACACTTCCCAGCATCAGGTGGGTCAGTCCGGTGTAGCCGTGCGTCGCCATCGCGATCATCGACCCAGGCATGCGGGACGCGAATCGGAGAACACCTTTTTCTTCGGTGGCAGCCTTGGTAATGTGCACGCTGAAATCGGATAGGTCGTAATATTTGGCAAGGTCGGTAAGCATAGCGGTCAAGCTCTTTTCTGTTTCTTTAGTATCGGGTGTCTTCACATAGAGCAAATGCAGGTGCGCATTGAAAAATGATTGCAATGCGCGGATCTGCCACATGAACCGGTGCTGGTCCAGGTCGATCGTAGTGGGAAAAACGATGTTCTGAATATGGCTGATTTTCTGTCCTTTATGAATCGATATGACCGGCACAGGGGCGGTTCTGACGACTCTTTCCGTATTTGAACCAACCAATACCTCCGTGAGGCCACTACTGCCTGAGGTGCCCATCACCACCAGGTCGGCTTCCATCTCATGGACGGTTCTGATAATAACCTGATGAAGCAATCCCTGCTCGACCCGAAAGCCGGGTTGGATACTTGTTTTAAGCTCCCGTCTCACTTTCGCGAAGTTTGTTACCGCCTCCCGGCCCAGTTCCGACAGGATGGACGCCGAGCCCATTGCGTATCCGTTTGGATCCAGGCTTTCCAGGTAAACGGGTGTCATATTCACCACATGAAGAGCGATTACCTCACCCTGACCGGCTTCTGCCAGCTCAATAGCAAACCGGAGTGCCGACATGGATAGCGCGGAAAAGTCGAATGGGACAAGAATCTTTTTCATATACCTATGGCTTGGGATGATCAGTCATTGTTTGGCTGCAAGTTATTGACAGGCAGGATGAGTAAGGATGATAAACACGTTTGCTGAAAACTGACTTTGCTCATGTCTGCTGGCTGCCGGGTTAATAGCGGTATCTTACAGGCACCGCCTGCTCCGCGGGATGGAAGTTGCCCGGTGATGATAAAACTATTAACTTGGTTAGCTTCACAGACCGCTCGGGCACGCGTTTTGAAGATTCAGCCTGAACATGCAAAAAAATCGAACATGGAATTTGAGGTAATCGTCTCCCTGATAACACTTGTTGCCCTGGAAGCCGTTTTGGGCATCGACAATGTAATTTTCATTTCAATTATCGCCGCCAAGCTGCCCGCCGAGCAGCAAAAGAAGGCCAGGCAGTACGGACTCATCCTGGCAGGCGTGTTGCGGATCGGTCTGCTATTGCTGATTTCCCTGATCATGAAACTCGACAAAGACCTGTTTGTCGTTTTTGGGGAAGGCTTTTCAGGAAAAGAGCTGGTTTTGCTCGCAGGAGGATTGTTCCTGTTGTATAAAAGCTCCACGGAGATTTACCATAAAATGGAAGGTGAGCAGGGCGACCAGAGTAAGCAGATCAAAGCCACATCTTTCGGCCAGGTCCTGACCCAAATTCTCATTATGGATATGGTCTTTTCGATCGATTCGATTATCACTGCGATCGGAATGGTGAAGGAAATCTGGGTAATGTATGTGGCTGTCATCGTGACTGTGATCCTGATGCTGGTAGCGGCGGAAACGATCAGTAATTTTGTCAACCGCCATCCTGCATTCAAGATGCTGGCACTTTCATTCCTGCTTCTGATCGGCTTTTCGCTGGTCAGCGAAGGATTTGGTCTCGAAATTCCTAAGGGTTACATCTACTTCTCGATGGCATTCTCGCTGATAGTAGACGTTTTTCAGCTGCGTATGAACAAGGCAAAGGCGGACCCCGTGGTCACGCGAGAGCACTACCAGCCCGGTGAAGAGCAATTGATCCATAGGAAGGCGCCGGATAAGCAATAATCTCGCGTTGACGTATTCTGAGATAGGCTTTCTACCTCAGAACTTTGATCCTAAAAAGATTTTCGTTAAATTTACAACTGTAAAAAACAATTGTAAATGACTTATCTAAGCGCTGTCCCGCAGATTGCTACCAGCTGGGATGAAATTTGCTATCCGGTGGAATCTATCATGCTTTCGGAGTTACTTCCTGATTATGAAATTGTTGCGACCGACCGCCAGCAGCTGATCGTAGGTGAGCCGACAGGGCAGCGGAAGATCGTTTTCGGCATTCAAAGTGCCGGATATACAATCATCCCAAACGAGTTGATCCAAAAGGTTGTAGATAAGCTATTTACTGGATACGACCTTCAGATCCGGCATACTGTCACCGGGGAATTCAGCATAGGTATTGTACTGCCGCGGGAACAGGCTGTTGGTCAGGAGCACCTTCGCCGAAGTATCGTAGTGACCAACGGATATAACGGAAAGACGCCATTCAGCGTTCAGGGGCGAACATTCGGGAGCCAGTTCGGTCCGCCGGCCGGAAGCATGTATCGCTCGCTGTGCCAGAATGCACTTGTGGGCTGGGCAGACGGCTTTGCCGATCTGGACCAATACCAAAGCTGGCTCGGAGGCCAATCCCGGATGGAGGCCGGCGGCAGGCAGAGCAAGAGCAGGTCGGTTTCGCACGGTGATCAGCCGACAGCCATTCGAAAACAAAAGGGCTACCAAAGCAGGGAAGAGTTAGAAATGCTTTTAACCGCAATGCTTGGAGAACTGGCTACTGAAACGGAAAACGAACCGGCGGTGACGGCGATTGTCTATGAGCGCTTGCAGCGTACATTGGCACCCCGCGAGGACGACAAGGTGCTCAGAAGTTTGCCCATCCCAGTCCAGTTAGCGAGGCAGGCACAGGACAGGCTGCGTTTAGAGCAAAGATTACTAGGCGAAAAAGCTTCCTACTGGCTCATTTACAACGCCGTCAACTATGCGCTTTTCACGGCCCGCAGCAGCCTCACCCTGAACGACCGCTACAAGCTGGATGAACGGGTGTTTCACCAATTGGCCGGACTGGCTTTGTACGGCGGAAATATTAACAACTAAACATTTTTGAAATGAACAATACACTCAATCCGGTGATACTAGGGGAGCAGGACTATCGCCTTCTCAGGCAATATGCCGAATCGGTCCCCGGAGGCAACGCCTCTGAAACAATGTCTCTTGCATATGAACTAAACAGGGCCACTGTGGTCGAGGACAACCGGCTGCCGGCCGGTAGCGTACGTTTGAACTCGTATGTCAGGGTACAGGAAATAGCATCGCAAAAGGAAATCGAATTTACGATCGTCATGCCAAGGGATGCGGACATCGCAAAGCAGAAGATCTCTGTGCTCACACCGATGGGTGCTGCACTCATAGGACTTCGGAAAGGTGAAACTGTCGAATGGAAAATGCCGGCAGGAATCAGGCGGTTCAAGATTCTGGACGTCTACTACATGCAGTAACAATCACAAATCAATGATCGTCATGAAAAATAAAGTAACACAGCCTGCCCATGCCAGGCATACCGATGAGCAGCTTTTTGTTGTCCGCATTGCGTTCCTTTTCATGACCATCCACATTCTTATTTGTATTTTGCTGGACACGTTTTTGTAATCGGGTCTGGCAAAATTTTATTTCCTCGTTGGATTACATGACAAGCTGGTATGAATTTCTTAGGGAGATTCGGCCAGGGCATGCCTTAACATGAGCATATGATAACAAAATTGACAAAGTATTGGGCGGTGATTTTTCCGGCACTCGCCTGGATGGTTTATTACGGCAAGTCTGCCGGACTTGCCGGTACTTATGATCTGGTGGTGGCCGCAGCGCTGATCAGCGTTGTACTCGCTGCGGTACACCATGCCGAAGTGATCGCGCACAGGGTAGGGGAACCGGCAGGTACCCTGGTGCTGGCGATCGCAATTACCATTATCGAGGTCGCACTGATCGTTTCCTTAATGCTTACGGGAGGGAGTGAGACGCATACGTTGGCGCGCGATACCGTATTCGCTGCTATCATGATCATTTTAACCGGCATCATCGGGCTTTGCCTTCTGGCTGGCGGCGTCCGGTATGGGGAGCAGCATTTTGGCCGGCACGGAACAAGCGCGGCGCTGGTGACACTCACGGCAATTTCTGTTTTGACGCTGATCCTGCCGAACTATACAACAAGCGCTCCCGGTCCCGTGTACAACCTCAGCCAGCTTGTTTTCGTCGCGATCATCTCACTGGTTCTTTACGGCACATTTGTAATGGTGCAAACGGTCCGGCACCGGGCTTACTTTCTTCCCGATGGAGTAGCGGAAGATGACGATCTGGAAACTGAAAAACCTACTAATCAAACTGCGCTGATAAGTCTGCTGCTGCTGCTGGCCTGCCTGGGTTCGGTCGTATTGCTTGCGAAAAAATTAGCTCCTGTCATAGAAGAGAAAGTCCTCGCATTGGGGGCGCCGGAGTCGGTTGTCGGGGTGATTGTGGCATTGGTGATCCTGCTGCCGGAAGGCCTTGCAGCCTATCGCGCGGCAAAGCGTAATCATTTACAAATCAGCTTGAATCTGGCGCTGGGATCGGCCCTGGCAAGCATTGGCTTGACGATTCCCGCTGTGGCCGTAGTATCTATGATTACGGGCATGACCATTTCTCTGGGCATTGATACCAAGTCTACGGTGCTGCTGATACTCTCGCTGTTTACAGTCGCACTTTCGTTTACCACCGGCCGGACGACGATCATGCAGGGCGTTGTATTGCTGGTGCTGTTTGCTGTCTATCTGTTTACTACCATTGTTCCCTAGGGCAGAGAATTTCGGAAGGTTGGTCAAAACCTGCAAACAGCACCCGCTACCTGCCGGTCAGGCTCCGAACATCGGTTCCATCGCCCCGTTTACCGGTAAATGTCTGCTCCCGAACGTCCGATTATCACCAGTTTATCCGCCTCCGGCCGGATTTTCAGAACGCCCGTTTGCAACTGATCCAATGCCCGTCGGATGCCTGCGGCCGCATTAGGCGTGAATTCAGCCGGTTTGGTGCGCGGCCACAGTTGCATCGGCCGTTCAGGACTTCCTGCGTTCTTTGATCTCATCTCTCATTGCTTGTTGCTGTTCCTTAAACTGGTCGAACTGCTCCCTGGTCAGGACTTGTTTCAACTCCGCTTCTTTTTCCTTTTGCATTGTCCGCACCGCTTTGAGCTTTGACATTCTGGTGCCATTGCCCTGGATCAGCGGATCCATTCTTTGTGCATACCTCAGGTTGATCCCTGCCACCTTGAGGGCCTGCGCTGAATCAAGTTTGAGGCTGGTAGTCATTCGCTTCGTTTGAAAAGCCGCCCGTTCCTCGGCGGGCTTGTCCATCAGCTGGCGCTGCGCCATTAATGCGTGGGAGAACAACATCAGGCCGAAGAGGCCGGTCATGATCGTCTTCTTTTTCATTTTGCTAAACGTTTTATTGGTTTCGATGGACGAATCAACAGGTTTGAACCTGGAGCAGGAAATTCTTTCTGTGGATAGTCATGGATTATTCACGAAAGGGCCCGATGTTCCCGTGAGCGGCAGACAAGGCCCCTGAAATCCCGTTCGTGAGGGTAAATGCCGCATTCATCGGAATAATGAAGCAATTCAGCGGTCAGTTTTTCAGGTAATGCAGTTTTAAGTTAGAATTGCATTGTCAAACACCGGATGTAAAAATGATTGGAAAGAAACAGACTCACATACTGGCCAATCCGTATCTGTTTTGGGTCTGTTACTGGTTGGTATGGACCCTTTTGCTGTCCAATTTCCAGCCAGTCGGAAAAGCAATTGGCATGGCTTCCCTCAGTGTCGCCGCGCAAGGAATTGTCGCGCTGGCCACCGTGCGCTTGCTCATACCCCGTTTTCTGGAAAAAAGGAAATACTTGGCGTACGGGCTACTGGTAATAGCTTTGCTTTTGCTGGTGACCGTTTTGTATATGCGGTTGAGCGAACCGGGGGTGCGGTTTCTAACCGTCAAACGGGAGATCCGGTACCCGAAGGCGTTTCAGTTTGGGAGAATGTACTTCCTGCTGTTTATCATTCACATTACCAGTGTTACCTATAAATTCGCCACCGATCGCTTCCGTGCCCAGCACCGGCAGTCGGAACTGCTTCGGAAACAGCTGGAAACGGAATTGCAGGTGCTAAAAGCACAGATTAATCCCCATTTTCTGTTCAATACCCTCAACAACGTTTACACGCTGGCCTACCTGAAAGACGACAATGCAGCACCAATGATCATGAAGCTTTCTGAATTGCTTCGGTATACATTGTACGACTGCCAGGCCGACCGGGTCAGGCTTGAAAAAGAAGTGGAGTTTTTACAAAACATCGTCGCGATGCAGCAGTTGAAGTCGGGCAATTATCAAAATCAGTTATCGTTCACGAGCAGCGGTGTACAGCCGGAGCAGCTTATTGCCCCATTATTGCTTTTGGTGTTTGTAGAAAATAGTTTCAAACACGGCGATCTGGATACCAATGCCGACGGTTCGATCGCTATTTCGCTAAATATGGACGACACCGGCGTGCTGCTGTTTGAATGTGTGAACACCACCAGAAAGCGGGTGAGCCACGAGCATTTCAGCCAGGGAATCGGGCTGAATAATGTCCGTAAACGGTTGGAAATGATCTATCCCGGCACACACGAATTAACCCTGTCGGAGCAGAAAGATCGATTTTTTGTGCGATTAAAAATATACCAGTTATGAGCATCAATTGCCTGATTGTGGATGACGAGCTGCTAGCAAGGCGGCTTCTGACCGATTATGTGGGGAAAATACCCGAGCTGAACCTGATCGCTGCCTGCGCGTCTGCGATGGAAGCACAGCGCTTTTTGCAAAAGCAAAGGATCGATCTGCTGTTCCTCGACATTCAGATGCCCGACATAACCGGGATTTCGCTGCTTCAATCGCTGTCCCACAGGCCTGTGACCATTTTTACGACAGCATTTGCTGAATATGCAGTGCAGGGCTATGAACTGTTTGTGCTGGATTATCTTCTCAAACCCATTTCTTTCGAGCGATTTTTTCAGGCCGCAGGACGAGCGGTAGCTCATATCGGCTTGCTTCACAATCAGCCGCCGCCGCAGGCGTCTCCGGCAGCAGGTTCGTTGCAAAACGAGGTTGCAAACGGATATATTTTTGTCAAATCCGATTACAAAATCCACAAAATAGCCCACAGTGACATTGACGTGATGGAGGCTTACGGAGAATACGTCGTGATCCACAGCGGCCGCCAAAAGATCATGACATTAGGGCAATTAAGTAAAATGGAGCAAGCCCTTCCGCATCCGGGCTTCTTAAGGGTACACCGGTCTTTCATCGTTAATTTCTCAAAAATTGATGCTATTCAGGGTAATACGCTGTATATCGGTGAAAAGGAGATTCCGTTAAGTAAAGGTTATCGCGATGCTTTCATGCAGCTGGTCCAGAAGAATCGCTTGCTGGGATGATCGTTCTGAATCAAGGAAGGATCATTTCGCATACAGCTCATCACGGCGGCCAATCAGCTGTGGTGCTCAAACATGCTACGGCACCCGAGACGACGGCCCCGGCAAAAAACGTGGTAATATAAACTTTGAAAGTTCGATAAGCCCCACGCAGGTAAGTGATGCCAGTAGTGTCATCTGCCATTGCAGGATGGTCAGAATTTCTGTCTTGAAAAGGACCCGGAATGCCGGTACCAAAATCAGCAGAATCTGTAAGCCAGTTGTTAACAGAATAGTGACCAGTAGCGGGACATTCCCGAAAACGCCGGACCCAAGCGAGGGACTTCTCAGTGAAGAGACGCTGAGCGCATTTCCCAATTGAACCAAACAGAGCAACGTGAACACCATCGTTCGCTGCGCGGCCACACCGGTGCCATTGTTTACGGCTGCTGTTTGGAGCAGGAAGGCGGCTGCGGCCATTAGCAGGCCGGTAGTGACAATCCGGATGCCCAATCCCTGCGCAAAAAAGCTTTGGGCGGCCGCGACCGGCTGCCGGTGCATCACGCCCTTTTCCTCTCGCTGCGTTGCAAGGGCTATGCCTGGAAGCCCGTCGGTGACCAGGTTTATCCAGAGAATGTGAATGGGCAGCAGCGGAATTGGCAGGCCCAGGACAGGCGCGAATGTGATCACCAGTATTTCACCCAGGTTGCAGGAGAGTACGTAGACGACGAATTTGCGGATGTTGTCATAAATTCTGCGCCCTTCCCTGATCGCCTTAACGATTGTAGCGAAATTGTCATCGAGCAGCACCATGTCGGCGGCTTCCTTGGTCACGTCCGTGCCGGTTATGCCCATTGCTACGCCTATATTGGCCTGCCGAAGCGATGGGGCATCGTTGACGCCATCGCCGGTCATCGACACAAATTGTCCCTGGTTTTGTAATGCGCGGATGATCCTCAGCTTCTGTTCGGGAGAAACGCGGGCGTAGACGGAAATGTCGGTCACGGCCGCTTCCAGTTGCGCGTCGTCCATGGCCGAAAGCTCTTTGCCTGTCACCGCTTTCGGCATTTGCTCGCCGCATATTTCCAGGCGCCGGGCGATCGAGACGGCCGTCAGTGGCTGGTCTCCGGTTATCATCACCAGTTTAATTCCTGCCGACCGGCATTGCCGGATGGCGTCGGCAACGTTTTCCCGCGGAGGATCGATCATGCCGGTCATACCCAGGAAGCGGAAAGAATGTTCATCGTTGACCGTGAGTTTCTCAGGATGGGTGTCCAGCCATTTGTAGGCAAAAAACAAAACCCGTAGCCCTTCACCGGCCCATTCCCGGTTTCGATCCAGCAAAGCCTCCACGTTCTGATGTCCGGTAAGGACTTCGGCAATCCGGGAAGGTGCACCTTTCACGAGCAGCAGGTACCTGCCCTCGTATAAATGCAAGGTAGACATGCGCATGCGCTCCGAGTCGAAAGGGATCGTCTCAAACAGCGGGTACCGTTTTTCAGCTGCTTCTTTGGTGAGCCCGAGCGTAAGCGCATGTTCGACCAATGCCACTTCGGTCGGGTCGCCCAGCCATCGGTCTTGGTCGGCATGGACCTGGTTATTGAGAAGGCATGCGTATCCAAGCATTTCCTGCATGTCGTCCTCGCACCATGTTCTTTCGACGGTCATCTGGTTTTTAGTCAGTGTCCCTGTTTTATCACTGCATATATAGGTGACCGAACCAAGCGTTTCGACCGCCGGCAATTTTCTGATCAGCGCATGATGGCGTGCCATCCTGGCCGCGCCGTTGGCAAGTCCCACGGTGATTACCGCAGGCAGCGCTTCCGGTAGTGCGGCCACTGCCAGTGAGAGGGTGATCATAAACATGGCCAGCGGCTTTTCGCCCCTGTACAATCCATAAACAAAGACTGCCGAGCAAATTAGCAGGATGATGACCACCAGTTTGCCGCTGAATTTTTTGAGCCTTTGCTGCAATGGCGTGGTAGCGTCCGCTGTACGCATTAAACCGGCAATCCGGCCCAGTTCCGTTTGCATTCCGGTGCGCGTGACAACCATATTGGCCGAGCCCGCGGTGACGACTGTACCTTTGAAAACCATATTAAGCTGGTCTGCGGGTAACAGGTCGATGCCCGAAATCGCGTTGGTAGTTTTCTCCATCGTCAGACTTTCGCCTGTCAGGACAGACTCTTGTGTTCTGAATGAATATGCTGTCAGCAACCGTCCGTCTGCCGGAATAATATTGCCGGCTTCCAGGGCCACTACATCACCCGGCACCAGCTCGGCGGCATCGATGTTTTGGTGGGCGCCATCCCTGAGCACGATCGCGTGCTGTGCCGCCATTTGTTGCAGCTTTTTCATGGACTCCTCCGCGCCGTATTCCTGGAAAAAACCGATCAAAGCGTTGGCTGATATAATGCCAAGGATCACAAAGGCGTCGATGCGCTCGCCTATCCCGAACGAAACTGCTGCGGCTGCAATCAGTATCAGGATCATCGTGTCCTTGAACTGGTTAAAAAATATCGACCATTTCGATCGCTTCCTGGCGGTTTCCAGCGCATTAGGCCCATATTGAGCCATCCGTTCAGACGCTGCGGATGAAGACAAGCCGGTGGACGAACTGGCTAACCCGCGCAGCAACTCTTCGGTTGTCAGTTGGTAGTGAGGCTGCATTGCTATTGAGTCAATTGTGTTGCAATGTAAGCGTGAAAAGGCAGTGAAAATGATGACCAGGATCATTCACCGCGATGAAAGAGGACATCGAAAGGCCAGAAGATGCGATGAACCTGTCTTAATGCGTAATGTGCGCACCGTCCGGCCCAGACTGTCCCCGAAGGCGTCTGACCAATCGCAGGCAGGCTTCGAAAATTAACACCGAGCCCACTCCGGAGGCAATACTGAAAATGAAGTGTCCGGTATCCGGTGTAGAAAGACGGAAAAGACCGGCTATTGGGGGGAAAAGGAAAATGCAGGCTGTTAGCAGCGTGGTAATGGCCAGCGCATACAGCACGAGCTGATTCCCCTTTTTAAACAGATCCGTCATACTTCCCTTGCCGGAGCGATTGGTGACGGTCAGCGCCATATTGGCCGCGATCATCCCTGTGAAAATCATCGCCCGGGTGGTTTCTTCCGTTTGGCCAGCCTTTACAGCAGCAAAATAGACGACCACCAGCCCGGCCGCAATAGTCATTCCTTTACCTAAGCTCACGGCCAGCTCGCGAATGCCGAAAAGCCTGGCAGCCACCGGCCGCGGTTTTTCCTGCATCAGACCGGTAGGAGCGGGGTCGTTTTCGTAGACCACTGAGCAGGTTGGCCCCATGATCAATTCAAAAAAGATGATATGCACCGGATCGAAGATGACCGGGTATACCCAGCTGAGCGCCAGGGGAAGAAATACCAGAAGGATCAGCGGCGTGTGGATCGTGACAATATAGCGGATCGCGCTGCGCAGATTGATATAAATGCGTCTGCCGCTTTCAATGGCGGTAACCATGCCGCTCAGGTCGTCGTTCAGCAGGATCAAAGAGGAGGCTTGCCGGGCAATTTCGGTCCCCTTGCGGCCCATCGCGATCCCGATGTCGGCCGCTTTCAATGCCGGCCCGTCGTTGACTCCGTCACCTGTCATGGCAACAATTTCGCCCTTCGTCTTCAATGCACGGATCACGCGCAGCTTGGCCTGTGGGAACATCCGGGCAAATACCGTGATATTGCCGACCTGTTCCAGCAAAGCGTTATCGTCCAGGGCCATGATCTGCTCGCCCGTGGCAGTGTGCTCGCTGCCGCGCAGGCCGATTTGCCGGGCAATGTAGGCGGTGGTCACCGGGCTGTCGCCTGTCAGGATTTTGACCTTCACACCGGCCTGATAGAAGGCGTCTATCACCTGGCTCATGCCGGATTTCGGCGGATCATAAAACGCGACAAGTCCCAGCGTCTGAAAGGGCAGGCTTTGCTGTTGCTCAGGTAACTCGTCGCCCTGGAAGCCGGACCTGCCCACAGCGAGCACGCGAAAACCTTTGGTAGTGAAAGTGTCGATCGCGTCCAGCAGGGCGGCACGGTCTTCGGAAGCCAGCGCAGAAGCTTTGATCAACGCTTCGGGTGCTCCCTTGACGGCGATAATGCGTTGGTTTTCATCTCCTTTCCACACGTGCGTCATCATGGGAGGTTTGCCTTCCAGCGGGTAGCCCAGCAGCATGGACAGTCCGTCGTAAGCAGGCCGCCGGGTGGGCGCGTATGCCTGGTATGCACGGTGCAATTCTGCTTCCATGGGATCGAACGGGTTTATTTCACTGGCCAGCGCAGCGTGATAAAGCACCTGGATGGCAGTCGGATCCGGTACGGAAAAGTCTGTGATGAGCTTACGGCCTTCGAGGACAAAAATGCCTGATAGCGACATTGTGTTTTCTGTAAGCGTACCGGTTTTATCGGTACATATCACCGTTGCGCTGCCGAGCGCTTCCACCGTTTGCATTCGTTTCACGACAATACCCTGCTTCATCAGTCGGTAAGCACCCAGCGCCATAAATGTGGTGAAGGCCACCGGAATTTCCTCCGGCAGGATGCTCATCGCCAGCGTCAGTGCGCCCAGGAGGCTCCCGGGCAAATCACCGGAACGGATAAACCGGATAGCCCAGATAGCAACAAAAATGACCGCCCCGATCACGGCCATATCCCTTACGAGCCGGCCAATCTGGATTTGCAAAGCGGATTTTTCGGTATCAATCGAGGAGATACTGCGGCCGATTTCGGCGAGCCTGGTGGCATTCCCCACAGCGCTGATGCGGCATATGGCCTGGCCCGAAGTAACCTGCGTGCCGGAAGACAACTCGTCGCCAGGGTCAAGCTTGTATACCGGCATGGACTCACCGGTGAGAATGGACTCGTTAACCGAGAAATCGTCTGCTGAAACGACAGTGCCGTCGGCGGGTATAAGCGAGCCTTCCAGCAGTTCAACCAGATCGCCAACCACCAGCGCGTCGCTTTTCAGTGATGTCCATTGATTGTCACGCAGGACGCGGTAGGAGGGGCTGGTGAAGTTTTCCAGAAGGGCTATCTATTTTGACAAAACAAGCGGTGATGGAAGGCCTGTCAGTGTCACAGTCGAGCCTACCTATTCTCACCATAAAGGTTCTCTGGCTACGGTTTCCCTGCAAGCGATGGACCCGTCCTCGGCCCGCTTTTATGATCAGCTCGACAGGCAGAAGCTTGCGACTGCCAACCCTTTTGTCGAGCCGGTTTTTCTGACAAGTAGCATCGAAGGTTGCATGGGAGTTTTCGGTCATTATGTCCGCTCAGAGCCTGTCCAATTTATTTACCCCGAGTAATGACGGATCACAATTAATCCAGGTACGAATCATGAATAACCGAATTACGCTGATTTTGCTTTTGTTGACCCTTTCCTGGCAGTCAATGGCGGAACACCGGGTGATCAGCGCTAGCGTCGCTGGAAGGAATTTAATTATTGAGTGCGTCGAGCAGATCTATAACTTTAATTTTGGCCGGGCTCAGACGCTCTGCCGACAAATCGAGGGGCAATACGCGGGGCATCCTGCCGTAGGTCTGCTGTCTGCGACAAACAAGTATTGGCAGTGGTACCCCGAAAGAAAAGATAAGCTGCTTGAAAGCCAGATTCGCACAGAGCTCAAAGACGCTTCTGAAAAGTCATCGAAATGGATTTCTTCGTCGGCGGCAGATATTCCCGAGGCAATGTTTATCTACTTTTCAGCAGAGGCGCTGCTGGCAAGGATGGATAACTTCGCTCACGCGACGATGGCTTCTGTTGGGCATGCAAAAAATGCCTATCCATATATAAAAAAGAGTTTTGTCCACCAGGACACCTACCCGGACTTTTTACTGGTAGCAGGGCTGTATAACTATTACCGCCAGGAATATGTGATCATAAAACCATTTTATAAGGCAATGGTTTGGTTTATGCAGGATGGCGACAAGCAGCTTGGCCTGGCCCAGATGAAAGCGGCTTGCCAGAGCTCGCTGTTTTCAAAAGCCGAGGCCGGCATTTACCTTGCCCATGTGCTGACCGACTATGAAAAAAAGCCTCAGCAGGCATACCAGGGCTTATTTGAGCTCGCTGAGCGTTATCCCAACAACTTGTACATCCAAAGTAAACTATGTGAGCTTTACCTGCATTTAAGAATGCCGGCCAAGGCGCTGCCATTAATAGAAATGCTTCGTGAAAGCAAAATAGCAGGCTACCAGGTTTACGCCATGATAAGCAAGGCTCGATATGATCTTCTGACCGGAGACAGCGGCTCTGCTCTGGCTGGCGCGAGCCGCCTTCAAGCCATGGATCTCAAAGATGAGACGGTCCTGGCGTACACCCATCAGATCATGGCCATTCTTGACGCAAGGCAGGGTAGGGCCGAGCTGGCAAAGCAGCATTACAGGAAGGTGAAACAGCTTTCGGAATACCCTATTTTGACCGATGAGGCTGATCAGTATCTGCAAAGCCATTAAAGTAGGCCGGCAGTACCCGTCATCAGTTGCCGCCATGAAAAAAGATCCCGATTAGTCCTGGCCGGTTACCTTATAACTAGGGTAGTTGACGGCTGAGTTGTCATTGAAGGGAATTGTGAAAATCAACATTATACCAACAGGGTGCTTGGCCATTTCCGCAGATTAGCCAACGACCAATTTCGGAGTAAAACCCACCGCTAACAAGTAAGTTTAAATGAAAAAAGTAGCTGAATTCTTCTCTTCTGAGAAGGTCATTTTGTCCGTCTATGTGCTGCTGAGCATCATTATTGCCATTCAGCATTATCTGGGAGGGCCTTTGAAGTACAACAATTTCCAGATTTTCCGCGCCGCGCTAAGCCACCTTGCAGCCCATCAGAACCTGCATCAGCCGTATCCGGCTGAGTACTTTGACCTGTTTTTATACAACCCGACCTTTTGTGTTTTTTTTGCACCTTTTTCGTTGCTTCCTGTGCCTGCCAGTCTGGTGCTGTGGCTGGTCAGTTGCTCTTTGGCGCTTTTTTACGCCATCCGCAGTTTACCGCTCAGATACGCCGAAAAGGTGCTGTTTTGGTGGTTCATTCTTTTCGAGCTGGTGACCTCCCTTCATGGCCAGCAAACCAACCCTTTGATCGCGGCCTGCGGCCTTTACACATTTACATTGCTCGAACAGGGAAAGACCCGCTGGGCGGCTCTGTTTCCGCTTATCGCATTCTGTATCAAAGGTTACGGGCTGATTTATGCGGGGCTTTTTCTTTTTTACCCGCGCAAAGGGCAGTACGTAGGGTATTCGGTGCTTTGGGCGCTGGTACTGGCGCTATTGCCGTTACCGGTAACGGGCCTGGACTATTTTACGCAGGTTTATAAAGATTGGTACGGAATTCTTCTCGCCGACCACGCGGTGAATTACGGCTTTTCGATCATGGGCCTGTTCAAGATATGGTTTCCGCCTTTTTCACCCGATGATGTTACAAAAGTGCAGATTGCGGGCGTGGCGCTGTTTGGCATTACCTGGCTGCTGTGTTTTTTCAGAAAGCAATACCTCGCCCTTGAAGGCCGCCTGCTTCTTTTGGCCTACGCCTCGCTTTGGGTGATCCTGTTCAATCACGCGGCAGAATCGCCGACCTATGTAATCGCTGTTGCGGGAGTGGTGCTGTTTTACATCGTTAACAAGCATCGACTTGCTCCCTGGGCTACGATACTGCTTGTCCTGGTATTTGTGCTATGCATACTGGCGCCTACCGACATTTACCCGCCGCAGTTACGCCATAACTTTTTTGAGCCCTACCTGATCAAGGTGATTCCGTGCCTTCTGGTCTGGTTGGTTTTACAAATAAAATTGCTGCTTCATCAACATGAAAACTGAAAATCCGCAGGGCATCAGCATTGTGCTGCCCTGCTACAATCCCCTGCCTGGCTGGTGCGGGACATTACACGCCTGTGCCCAGGAGCTGGATCAGAAGCTGCCAGGGCTGTCTATTGAGTACATTGTTTCTAACGATGGGTCGACCCGCCTGGACCCGTGTGAGGTAGCCGAATTAAGCCGTATCCCGAACCTTGTTTTTCTGAATAACGCAGTCAATGAAGGCAAAGGCTCAGCGATCCGAAAAGGTACCCTCAAAGCCCAGCGTGAAATCATCGTTTATACGGACATCGATTTTCCTTTCGGCACAGACCCTATCGTGGAAATGGTCAGGATATTTGAAAACAGCCCCGATTGCTGGTTTGTTTATGGTAACCGCAGCGCTGAATATTTCAGGAAGCTACCCTGGAAAAGAAGGCTATTCTCCCGGGGCTTGCAGCTGATGAATAGGCTTTTTCTTAGCAAGCACATTACCGACACCCAGGCAGGGATCAAGGGGCTGCGGCGGGAAATCTTGCCAGAAGTGCAGCGGACTAAAACCAATACATTTGTATTTGAGGTGGAACTGATCCGCAAACTTGCCCGCAAGGGGATCGGCATACAGAAGGTAGAGGTCTCGGCGGGCACCTCGATCGTATTCTCGGATTTCAGCATGAAAGTTCTGTTTCGCGAGGCGGTTAATTTTGTAAAAATCACTATCCTAAGCGGTATATGGAACGATCTTTCGTAATGCTCACCTTCGATCTGGAAGAGTTCGACATCCCCGAGGAATACGGTCAGAAGGTCTCCGAACAGGATCAAATGCAAGTCACGCTTGGGGGGCTGCGAGGGCTGCTTTCCGTGTTGGATAAGCATAATATCCGGGCAACATTTTTTACCACAGGGCATTTCGCGGCAGAGAATCCGCAGTTGGTCCGCGCTCTGGCAGCAAAACATGAGATCGCCTCGCATGCGCTGCTTCATTCGCCCATGCACATTTTCCGCGAAAGCGATATCGAGCATTCCCGCAAGATTTTAGAGTCTGTTTCCGGGCAATCTGTCAAGGGCTTCCGGATGCCGCGTCTGAAACCGTTTGACAAGGGGGCGCTCTTGCGCCTTGGTCTAAGGTATGACTCATCGCTGAACCCGACCTGGCTACCCGGGCGCTACAATCTGTTAAGTGAAGATCCGCTGCCAAGCCGGAAGAATGGTTTGATCGAGCTGCCTTGCTCGACAGTGCCCTGGCTTCGGTTTCCATTGTTCTGGCTTTCGTTCAAGAATTTGCCGCTGAGTTTGTACGCATGGTTGTGCCGGTTTACACTGCATAGACGCGGCAACCTCATGCTTTATTTTCACCCTTGGGAATTTGCTGATCTGAGTGGTTACCAATTGCCGTTGTACGTCAAAAGGCGCGACGGAGAAAAGCTTTTGAGAAGACTTGATAGATTAATCCATGAATTGAAGAATCCAAATGTGCAGTTTGTATGCTGCGATAGCTTTTGCGACCACTGGGAGTCAGAAAGGGTCGATTTGGGAGCGAAATAGCGTATTTGCTGGCAGAGAAAGAGCAAACCCGGCGAAGTTGTTTGCCGGGTTTGCAAGAGCTGATTAATTACTCAGGAACATATCCGGTCTGGATCGAGCCGCTCTGATTGGCTGACGTGTTCTCGGCATCCGTGTGGGCATTAGGATTGTAGCCGTCCTCGAAGACACCCTTACACAGTTTTTCTGCCGCGTTACAGGATTCGGAAAGTGATCCTATTTCCCAGCTGTTGTCGCGGTTGGGCTGTGCTGGGGTGCCGGTGCGTACCCAGGTCTGGGTCAGTACTTTGCTCTTGGGTGCACCAGTTGTAGAGACAGCAGCCATCCCGCCTGCAAGCATCAGCGAAGCGGCCAAAAGGTAATCGATTCTGAACTTTTTCATAACTGTAAGTTTAAAATGTGAAAAGTGAACGGTGTCGCCTACTCGGTTTTCAGGTTTTCGGCATTGCCTGGCGCAAGCGGGGCAGGCGTTCTGCCTGTGCCGGCTTGCGGCTTGTTCGTATTTTGCGATAAAGCGCCTTTTCGGGCAAGCATCACTCCTAAGATTGAAAGCGCTAAAAAGAAAAGGTTGAAGACGAAATGGCCCTGGAAGCTCAGCTGGCTCACGACTCCGCCGCAGCTGCATGGTGCCCTGTCATAAAAATCTATTAGTACCAGTCCGATGTAAACTGTGAAAGCGCTCATCATTAGTGTAGAGAGCCACATGCCTGCCAGTCGCAATGACTGGGTTGTCAGCATCAGTACGGCCAGCAGCTCAGCCGGAGGCAATAGCCAGATCAGCAGATGCGCGACCCATGAAGGAAAGGCCTGGTTAAGCATTTGCCCGCGGAAGGCGGTATAGTCAATCATTTTAGAAATAGCCGTGTAGAAATATAAAATGACAAGAGCAGCTGCGATAAACCTGGATATTTGATTTGCTTTCATAAGGATTTGGTACTGATATGCTCGTGAGTGTTTGTTGGCGAATTGTTTTGTGAATTTCGCCTGATAATTCCCTGAAATACTGCGGAAATCGAAAGGCGGTTACAATTTGTTTTTTGTATGCTGCTGAATTTTACGCGCGTTTTCGCCTGATCTCGCTAAGTGTGCTCGGCGTGATTTCGAGAAATGAGGCAATGTCTTTGAATAGAATCCGGTTGGCCGGAAAGAGCTCAGTAAACCGGGTGTAGGCCTGTTGTGCCGGAAGGGCAGACAGATAGGATTTTAAATTGGCCTTGTGCAGGTCTTCGGTGATGATCTTGCTGGCGAGTCTAGCGGCCTCTGACAGCGTTTGGTACATCAGCATCATAGCGCTGGTCTGGATGTTGCTTAGCACGCAGTCTTCAAGCAGGATAATTTGCTCGACAGGGCAGGGCGCTTGATCACGCTTCGGTGGCAAGAGCATGATCTGGTTCTGCTCCCAGAGCCGGGTTATGTGCTCTTTTCCGTCCTGACTGTGGTAGCAGCCTTTTGCCAGCCCTTTGTTTATGAACCAAAGCGAGTACAAGGTTTTGTGTGGAAGAAGATTCTGGCCTTTACGGTAGTTCTTTATGGTGAGTGCTGCGCTAAATTGCGCGCGAAACTCCGCCGAGAGCGGGTAGTACCTTGCCAGGCAATCGATCATCTCGTGCGCTGCCATAGCGGTGTTCTAGGATTCTTTGATCCATGAAATCATCTTTTCCAGCGTCTGAATGACAATTTGCCTGTCTTGCGCCTCATAGCTGTATGCTTTGTTACGCAGGCTTTCATAGGAGATTTCTTCTTTTCTGGGCGTGGAAAGAAAAGGGGCCACGCTTTGCATGAATGCGTTGAGCGATTTGGCCTTTACGATCCTGACAGCGTCCATAGCGCGTAGAATAAGCCCTATTTGATCCACCGACAGAAAGCACATCACCTTGAAAGGCTCGGGTTTGTCTTTGGACTGCTGCGGCTGGTTTTGGAGCGGCAGCACATCCCACTGATGCTTTTTTTCCAGATAAGTGATCTCCTGCACAAACCAGTTTCCAAGTACTTTCTTCAAATCTGCATGCTGCGGGCTTAGTTTTACCCCAGCCTTGCGATGCATTTGGTTGAATTCCTTGTAGCTCAAAAGCAGCTGAGTCATCTTTTCATGCACTGCTCCATAAGCGTTGATTTTCTGCGCGAGCTTCTGGGTGAAGTAATTCATGAAACCCCGGCTGTTAAAGTTCAGGTAGACCAGCTGTTCGATAAAAGCCTGGTGGAGCCTTGTCTCGTCTTGTTCACTGCTGATTTTTTCAAGCGAGCTGACAAGCTCTTTCTTGTAGAAAACTTCCCGGAAAGAGATTGGTCTTTTCTCTGAGTCGTAGATGAAGTGGTGAAGGCTGTTTGTGACAATATCGGTCAGGCTTCTGTTGTCAACGCGCACAAAAAGCTCGGCGCGCAGCAGCTCCAGCCGGTCGGAAAGCTCGTTTTTAATCTGGGCCAGATAGGAGGCAGGAACTCTTTCGTCCAGGCTTAAAAAGTCGCTGAACCGGTCCTCGACAAAGCCAAGCAGCTCATCCAGATAACCTGAAATACTTTCAAGGGCAGCGTGCAGCCTGCCGTGGGCAGGGCCAATCTTGGCTGCATTCTCGTAAGCCTGATCGAGCAGCATCACAAGGCTTGCATGGTACTGACCGACCAGCAGCTGCATTTTCCTGCGCGAATCGACGTGAAAGCCCTGCTGCTTTAAGAACTTGACATGGCGGTCCTTTTCCTCGCCGGCTTTGGCGACAATCGTCTCAAGCTGTTTCCCAGAGAGCGTATCGACCTCAGTTTTGGCTACATTCAGCGTCACGTTGATGATAAAGTCCAGCCATTCGAGCGAGTAGTTTTTTTCGAGCATATCCAAGGGAGCTTAACAGATTAAAAAGGGCAAAAAAATGCCCGGAAAACCGAAGACAATCTCTTCGGGTCCGGGCAGGTGGACGCTGGTTTTACAGTTTGCCGATAAGTGTGCAAATGGTGCCACTAGTCGTAATCGGATCATCGCCATCAGGCCCTTTAAGCCCTGTTTGGCTTACCACTAGCTGGCGAATGATCAGTTTGGGTGTTCTTGCTTTTTTCATTGCTCTGACTTTTTGTTGACAGAAGCAAAGGAAGCGCACGGGGCTTAGCTGGCCTATTTTCAGGTACGAAGCGTTAAGGTTCTGCGGATGAAACCGTGAGATCTAGGGATGCAAGAATTGGAATACAGAGCACAGCCGCGTAACTGACAGCGTCCTGCCTGATTTCGAACTGGTAAGGGTATCGATCCTGGAAGAGCATGGCCAGTCGCCGCTCGATGGTTGGCAGGCCCAGGCCCTGCAAGGGCTTTTTTACCGGGCGCGACGGCTTGTTATTGGTGATGGTAAAATGCAGCATCGAGTCAATCACAGTTAGCTCGATGTGGATCTGGCTGATGCCTGCATGCGCGTCGGCGGAATGCTTGACCGCATTTTCTGCCAGTGAGATCAGCACCAGGGTTGGGATGTAGCCCGCCGTTGACAGATATTCTGACTGCTGCCATGTTATTTTAAGCCTTTTGCCGTAACGGACTGATTCCAGTTTCAGGTAGCTTCTAAGGCTTGCCAGCTCCTTTTTTATAGGTACAAAACCGGTGGATGTCTCATAAAGCGTGTACCGGAGAAGGCCTGCCAGGCGGTTAAGGTATCCTGCTGCCTTGCCTGAGACTGGCAGCACCGAGGCGTAGGCTGACAAGAGCACGTTGTAAATAAAATGAGGCTCCAGCTGCGCTTTCAGTAGCCGCAGCTCGGTTTCTATCTTCTGCCGCTGCATAGCCGCTTTGGTCTGGCCTTCTGCGAGCCCATATTGCAGCATTTTCAAGCCCACCGGAAACAGCAGCAGTTGTAGCTCCTGCAAATCGTAGATGAACACCAGCCAGTCACGCCAGCCGCGAGCCGCTGGCGCTTTCAGGTAAGCAGTGCCCAGACTGCCGATGGCTCCTCCGAGCGAGGTCAGACCGTAAACTTTGTCCAAAAGCCCGTATACCAAAAGGCTTGACGCATGCATTGCAAGGGTCAGACCGGCCAATGTCGCTATTAACAGCCACTGAACGCTGAGCCTGCCGTGAAATCTTTTAAATAGCCAAATCCCGGCATAAAAAACAGGGATGAACCGGAGGTAGTAGATCAGGTAGGAACAGAAAAGCTTCTTTTCAGGGAGCTCTCCGGCCGAGGCGGGGATAAAGTAGGCAAGGTGGTAGAGGACAAAAAGGGCCCAGAACAGGGCGTGCAGGCGGATGCGCCTGCGCCCTTCCAAATTGAGCAGCGTTAGGAGCTGTGAATAATCGGGTCTGTTAGCCGAAGGCCAGGCGCTGAATGATTTCGTTTCGTTCATCTTTTGTGATCGTTACCCTGAGTTGATTATAAAGTTCAATGGTGTTGCCTTCAATGCTGCTGATCTGATAACGGTTGACGATGTACGAGCGGTGAGTACGGATGAAATGGGGTGGAAGGTTAGGGGCAAGTTCACTGAGTGTGGCGCGGGTCCGGAGCACGGAGCGGTCATTGAGGTAGATTCTAACGTAATTTTGCTCGCCAGTGATAAAGGAGATATTTTTATAAAATATGCATTGCAGTTTTTTTTCGCTTTTGATCCATAACCGCTGTTGGTCAAACGCTGGCAGACTGCCCAAAGCGTCTTCGCTGATTTGGAGTCCGGAAGCGGTTTGCTTTCCAGGCGCAACTGGCGCTGGCGTTAGAAGACGCCCTTTGCGTTTTGTGGCCTTGGTAACAGCCTTGACAAAACCTGTATAGGTGACTGGTTTGGGAAGAAATGAGATCACATCATAATCGTAGCCCTGGATGGCGAATTTCTCAAAGGCGCTGGTGATGATTACCGATGAACCTAATGCAGGGCGCATATCCAGCAATTCAAGGCCGTTAATTTCGGGCATGTTAATATCCAGAAAGACGATATCCGGATTTTTGTTCTCGATAATCTCCATTCCTTGAACCGCATCGAAGCAGCTGCCCGAAAGCATCAGCCAGGGAATTTGGCCGATGTGACTTTTCAGGATCTTGTGATTCGCTGGCTCATCGTCAATAATAACGCAGCTCAGTGAGCTGGCCGGGTCGTGACTCGTTTTCATGGCTTTGATGCGGCAGATTGCCCCTATAGGTGTCAGTATGATGTTTAAATTAGTTTACATTTGGTTACTTGCAAAATCTATGGATACAACTTTTTCTACATTCAGTTGAAAATCGTAGTACTTCTTTAAAAAATGATAAATGATGGATTCATGAGTCTTCTGATATGAACAGAAGTAGCGGTTGCAAAACAGATGTATTAAATCAGCAATAAACGGGATGCATGCCTTTGGGTCAATGACTTGAAGCAGATTTAGTTGGCTTTTGATCGAAGCCTTGCGACTTAACAGCGTCCCCAAAGTGTCTGCCAGCGGCAGATGCTGCTCGGGGTGCAGCATCAGTTTTACAAGAACTGACTTGTACTGCCGATAGAGATGATCAACCCTTAATGCGCCTGTATCCTGGCAGACCAGACTAACAAATCTGAATTTACTATCAAGACTGTGCCCAAACGCGTCCAGCAGTTGGTCGGCCGCGAGCATCGCTGTCAACCAGCGGAGCTCGGGCGCAAGTCCCATCGGCTGGATACGCAGAAGACCCGCCACGGCCTGGCTATCGATGAAAAACAGGGTTTCTACCTGCGCATAGTCCATCAACTGGTAACGGGCGGTCTCCCTTTCGTAAAGCTGTGATTGAAGCCGGTGAACCGCCCCACTGGCAAGCTCCGCTTCCAGCAACACGTTCAGCCTTTTAGTTATTTTTGGTTCGAACGCTTGCATGCAAGGGCTATAAAGCCTCAGGCGGATATGCGTATCGGGATCCTTGTAGCGGAGGAAAAACCATTTTTGTAGAAGCCCTTGCTTTTGTAGTTTGATTACAAAGGGCATCAGTTTCGCGGTCAAAAGCTGGTGCAGGAAATTTTCACTGCCGTAGGCTTTGAAGAAAAGCCAGCCGTCCTCGGGGCCCATAAATCTTTTGGTTTGGTTCGTGCTCCGCGGGTGGTCGTGCGCTTGCGGAAACTGCGAACCAGACAGGACCGGAATCACAACCTCGTTTCGGTAAGCCTTGTTCTTAGTACTTAGTAGTCCGCGGCCAGGTGAGCCCGGCACCTCGTTAATACTCAGAAGTTTCTTTTTCTTTAACGCGTCAGCCAGGATTGCGACAGCGACCGGGCAGTCCCCGTCAATCAGAAGCTGCGCGTCGTTTTCGCCCACACTGACAAATCTGGGGATGCCCAGGAGCTTTCGCGCTTTTTTCCACCAGTTAAGATCAGCTTGATCCGCCTTCGGTGGTTCTGGTAGCCACGAGCTGCTGATATTCCACCGGGCCTTGGAGATAATTACCCTGCCAAACTGGACTCTGGGAAAGAAAGGGTAGTGGCCCGTCGAGCCGCCGTCCCAGAACATTTGCGGAGCCTGTTGGCAAGCAACCGCGCACAGAAAGCGGTATAGTGCCGGTCCCTGGGTGAAGTTGTGGGCACTGTTCAAACGGGGAAGAATTCGCGCCTTGTGTTTTTGGGAATAGAGCAGGACCTTAGAGTCCTTGACTGTGACTACGATGTCGTCGAGCGGGATGCAGGTACTTTCTCCGCTGGTCAGATAGCAAAGCTGATAATCGTTTAAAGGCGGCCGCCTTGTAACGTTTCCCTGACCGCCATCAGGAGCGTAGGTAATTTCGGCAAAGATCACCGAAGGGTGCTCAGCCTGCTCGCTGACGACCATCTTTCTAAGAGTGCGGCAAAGATCATCGTCAGCGTCAGCGAAGCGGGCCATCAGCTGCGCGCTGCCGGGCCCAGCGATGCCCTTTAGTTCAAACAGGTAATTGCCGCTATCAAATCCTGCCGCGCTATTTGTAACGATGCTTCCCAGGATCGAGAAGCCCTCCGCCTGCGTGCTCTCTGAACTGGTACGGGCCACGTTCAGGTCAGCCTCAGAAAGCATGTAGGTTTTTCCTGGGTGCAGTTGGCCGTGAGCGTAAGCATCCTGTATCCAGGCAGGGGCGGGGGAAATGGGCGACTGCGGGCCCTGAGCCTTTGCAGTCAACCCGCGCGCAATTTCCGACTCTGGGCTCAGACTGAAAGTCTGGCCAAATCCCACACCCGTGTCAGGATCGAGCGCCTGCGTCAGCGGGACCTGCCGGGTTTCAAAACGGGCAGTAAACTTTTTGATAAAGTCTGATAACTGCTCATCGTGTGGCGGGCGGGTGACCAGTAGTTTGCCGACTTCTTTGATAATGCGGTTAATTTCTGTGGAGCGCAACGAGCAGTGGCGGGTTGTTAGCTGCAAATCGATTTGCAGGGGTGTTCTGGCAGTGATCCCCGTATCCTGCAAGGCCTTTTCCAGGGATGCGAACCTTTTGGCGCCATGCCCTTTTGTTTGCCTTAACCTGTCATAGCTTTCAAACACTGGCCTGAAACTGCCGCTTGCGTGACTAAAAAGCTGGCTCTGAAATGCCCGAAGGCTCAATGGCTGCTCTTTGCCGCAGATAAGTACCTGCTCTTTAATCAGGGCCTGGATCAGATCGTGCGCCCCTTGCTGGCTGACTCCTGATGCTGTCAGGGCGTGCTGGATCGTTTGCCAACTCGCAGAAGGGTTGCAGCAATCTAGCACAGTTCTTAGATCCGGGTCATCCTCTATTTCACGGAAGGCGAGCCCTGGTGCATCTGGCGTGGACCTGTCTCTGATCGCGTACCGGTAGCCGCCCGCACTTTTATAAAGGCTACTGTTTATGCTCAAAGGCTGTGATAAAGGCTCAGTTCTTTCCTGCGGGCTGATGCTACCTATCTGGGTGAGTACCTGGCCGGAAAGGGTAGTGTGCTTTTTAAGCCTCCCATCAAATTCTATCCGGGTGAGCTCAGCCAGGCTTGCCTGGCAGTAACCTGCAAATAGCCCGAAGGGCGTGCTGCGGGTGCAGGCGCGGATCAGATACTTGTAGATCGAGATTAAAACCTGGTACTTACCCGTGACCGGTATGCCTTCAGACAGGTCGATGCCATGCCGGCACAAGTCCGGTGAGGCAAGGTAGAGCGCCTCCTGGAAAAGTGGGATGTTCATCACGCGAATGATCTGTTTTTCAAGTGAGCTTGGGTCGGCCCTTAGCGCCCGGTTGACTGAGGTGAGCAGGTTTTCAGCCAGCAGTGGCCGTCTGATCATCAGCATCTGGTGAGATCGTAATTTGTCCATGGTGTTTTGTCAATGAAAGGTTACAATATTTCAATGACGGACTTGGAGGCGGTCATACAAAAATGCTGGGACAAAGCCTCCGGAAGAGGTGCCGAGACCGCGGTAAACAGGTATGAAGCCGTTTGAAGGTTTTGACCCGAAACAAGCCAAAAAGTGCAGCTAAGCTAATCCCGGCAGGGACAGCTGCGGGCAAAGCCCGCCAAAAGTGTTCGGCATAACCGCACTGCTGCGCGTGCTTTCTTATTCCGCTTCCTTTTGGCCGAGGTGTGCCGGAATTGAGGCTGAGCTTTCTTTTTTTCTTGTTTTTCTTTGGGTCAAAACAGTTGTTGTTTTTCAGCAGTCAGATCACGGAAGGCAAGGGCAAAAGATCGGTTTTAGTTTTCATCCAAAATCTTAAAGCTCATGTCCCACAACATTCACTTCAATGAAAACACAGGTAAGCACGCTTTTTTCTCAGTCAAAGAAAAAGCGTGGCACGGCTTAGGACAGATTGTGGACGGCTGCTTGTCAAGCAGCGAAGCGATCCGGCACGCTGGTCTTGATTATCAGGTAGTCAAAACCCCACTCTTCACCAGTCAGATCCATCACGAGCTGCCCGGGAATATCACCATCTTTCCAGACGAGCTCACCCAAATCAGGGGATACTACGCCACCTGCCGCGCTGACTCGGGAAAGCCCCTGGGCGTGGTTGGCAGTGGCTACCAGGTCATACAAAACATTGACGCATTCACTTTCTTTGACAGCATCGCAGACGGGAAAGGCATCCGCTACGAAACCGCCGGGGCGCTCGGGGCAGGAGAGCGGATTTTTATCACTGCCAAAATTGACGATCATATCATCGTGGGCAAAAATGATTTGATCGAGCAGTACCTGTTTCTGACTAATTCGCACGACGGGTCAGGTAGCATCACAGTCGCGTTTACACCTGTCCGTGTGGTTTGTCAGAACACCCTCAATGCGGCAATCCAGGGGCTAAGCTCAGCGGTCAAAATACGCCATACGGCCAGCGCCACAGACCGCCTCGCCCAGGCGCATCAGTTGATGGGGCTAGCCGCCAAGACCTCGGTTGCGACCGAAGCCGTCTTTAACAAATGGGCAAAGGTCCGAATCACCGACAGCCAGTTGAAACGTCTGATCCAGATGGCTATGGCGCCGGGCAGGGAGACGCTGGGCAAAATCAAGGATGGCGATCTTGATTCGCTTTCGACTCAGTTTAACAATACCGTTGACCGTGTGTTTGAATATGCGCTTTCAAGCCCGGAGCAGTGTCTTGTGACCACCGAAGGAACAGTCTTTGGCGCCTACAACGCCGTCACTGGATATTTTCAGAATGTTAGAAACTACAAAACTGCCCAGGATAAAGTAAGCTCCATTCTTTTTGGCGGTAATGCCGCCCAGCGGGGACAGGCTGCATTTAACCTCTGCCAGGGTTTTGCAGACTATGGCCCGGATATTTTTTGCGCAAATTAGGATTGGTAAAAACCAGGGAGGGGATTCCCTCCCTGGACATTGATGGTAGCCGCCGAAAAATCGCGGCCGCCCCATTCGGGGCGGCCATAACAGCGGTGTGAGCGGGCAGCTTCATATTTTCTGACATTTTTAGCCGCCCGCTCATGGGCATATTTGTGCTGGGGTTCTCACGATTTTTGCCAGGACAGAATCCGAAAAAGGGGGGGTAAGCGGATCGCTACTCATGATGCCAAGTTCGCCCCGGCCGCGATGGAAAGCCGGGCAAAATTCCGGCATAAACCCGGGGCCATTCCTGCGGTGCATGGAATAGGCCCTGCCAGTGCGCGGCCCTTCATTTATTCCGTTGCTTTGCCCTTCTTATCGCGCCTGTGGCGATGGGTGCACCATAATTCACTTAACCGTTAAGATTATGGAAACCACTCAGAATTTCACGGATTGCTTCAAGGTTGCAGAAATTGATTTGATCTACACGCCTTCTTATAAGATCTCAGAGCGCCCAAAGGTAAGCTCTCCTGAATCTTCTTATCACATCTTGGTAGGCAGCTGGAATAAGGGTAAGCTGGGATTTATCGAAGAGTTCAAAGTCCTTCTATTAAACCGCGGTAACCGCGTGCTTGGAATCTACAATGTATGCCGTGGAGGAATTACTTCGACGACTGCCGATATCCGCCTGATTTTCGCCGCTGCTTTGAAGGCAGGAGCGACCGGTATGATACTGGCTCACAACCACCCGTCCGGTACGCTCTCGCCTTCCCCGCAGGACCGTCAGCTGACCCAGCGAATTAAGCAGGTTGCACAGCTGATGGAAATCGATCTTTTAGACCACTTGATTCTTACTAGCGAGTCGTTCTACTCCTTTGCCGAGCAGGGCCAGATTTGAAAGCGAGACAAAATGAAAAAACTCGCCTGAGCGCTCAGGCGAGTTTTTTTACACTTCATTTAAATCACATCTGCAAGCGCTCAATGTAGGGCCGACAGCTTTTTGCTTGTTTGGGTGAGTCCTGCCTTTTCAAGGATGGTTTCCAGAACAGCGGCCAATTCGCTTGCCAAAGAGGCGTCAGCGAACGATAAGAGCGAACTTTCACTTTTAGCGCCCGCAAGACCAGCCTGTACGGCTGTTGCCAAAAGCAGCGCCGTCTGACGCGAGATCTTCAAGTCGAGTTTGACAACCTCTGCCATTCCCGGGCTTGAAAGCAGCGTCTCAAAAAGCATCCGTACTTCAATTTTTGTCTCCATGTGTCTTCTGATTAATTGTTTGTGATTACCTGCAAAGAAATATTTGGAACCTGGTTTTCACCCATTTAGAATTTAAAGGGGTCATTTATATCTGGTGTTACACGCTTATTTTCGCATCGGCCATGAGCAAAAGGTGATCCTGCCGGCACGCTTCATACGGGGCTTATCGGTGTCGGAGTCTAGGCTTTAAGGTGAAGGGCGCCGCCACAGGGGGCGGCTGCAACCACCTGTCTTTCCGTGGTTGGCCAGATGTATCGTTGTTACACGCGGCACCCCCGCGCGCTCAACGGATCTGGCTGCCTTTCGGCAGGGCCACTCACTCGGAACTCGTGTGGCCTGTGGCTAGGAAGAATCTGTTACAGCAAAATTTCAAGAGAATGGAAGAGGGGAAAAACATCAGGTGCAAATGGGTAAATGTGAGGCTGACAGAAGCGGAGTTTGCCGAAATTTCCAGGCAATTTGCGCTGACAACCGAGAGAAAGTTAAGTGATTTTGCAAGAAGGAAACTGCTTGGCAGGCCTGTTAAGATCCTGACCCGCGACGCCTCGCTCGACGGGCTCACAGACCAGCTGGCAAAGCTGCGGACAGAGCTTTCGCGGCTGGCTGCCAACTACAATCAGGCCGTCAAAAAGCTCAACAGCTTGGCCCGGATCAAAGAGTTTGAGCAGTGGCTTCTCACCTATGAGCTCGACCGCAGAAAGCTGCTCGCCCAGGTTGAGAAGACTGGCGTTTGGATCGCTGAAATAGCCCAGAGATGGTCGCCGTAATTCATAGTGGAGCAAGCCTGCGGGAAGCTGTCAACTACAATGAACACAAAGTCAGCCGCGGGGTTGCCAAATGCATCGATGCCGGGTACTATACCCGTGATGCGAACGATTTGAGCTTTCATCAGAAACTTTCCCGCTTGCAGGATCTGATGGATCTCAATACTCGTGTGAAGGTGAATACACTTCATATCTCGCTGAATTTCGCAGCCCAGGACCGGCTTGATACCAGCGCGCTTAAAGAAATAGCGGGGGTTTATCTGGACAAGATCGGCTTTGAAAGCCAGCCATATTTGCTCTATGAGCACCTGGATGCCGCTCATCAGCATGTGCATATTGTCACCACCAACATCAGGCCAGATGGCAAGGCCATCAGCTTGCACAATATCGGAAAGGTGCGCTCTGAGGCGGCCAGAAAACAGATCGAAACAGAGTATGGGCTGGTCAGGGCCCAGGACCATAAAAGGTCAGTTTTAAAGCTGTCGCCAGTATCCGTGTCAGCAGCGGAATACGGCCGGGCCCAGACCAAGCAGGCTATTTCCAATGTGGTGCAAACTGTGATCAAAGACTATCATTTCAGCTCGCTTTCCGAGCTGAACGCGGTTCTGGGTCAGTACCGAGTAAGCGCGGATCAGGGAAGCGAAGGCTCCCGTGTCCGTGCCAACCAGGGCCTTGTTTTCAGGGTGCTAGCCCCGGATGGAAGAAGGGTCGGCGTTCCGATCAAGGCAAGTGATTTTCACTTCAAGCCCACTTTGAAAAATCTCAAACCAGTCTTTGAGAAAGGGGCGCTGGCCCGCAAACCGCATGCTGTCAGATTAAAGAATACGATTGATATGACCCTTGCAAGACGCAGTAGCGCCTCGCTCGACGCCCTTTCAGCCGCACTTGGTCAACAGGGAGTGTCAGTGGTCAAGCGTACCAGTGAGGTAGGCGCAGTCTACGGGCTAACCTATGTAGATCACCGCACGAAATCTGTATTTAACGGCAGCGATTTAGGAAAGGCATACAGCGCAAAATCGGTATTGCAGGCCGTCGAATCGGTGGCCGCAGAGCAACAGGCCGCATACGTTGCGCAGCTACAAATCCGGCAACTTCAAAGCCTGCGGACAGGTAACGAAGGACATGAAGGCCGGTTGACCCTGGGCGCAAGCGAGCAGGAGTCTACCGGGCTTTTTGACGATTTGCTGCAATCGCAAAAAGGCGAGTCGGCAGTGCCATACCAGCTGCGCAAGCCTAAAAGAAAGACAAGAAAAAGATCAATGTAAATCACTAAAACAAACTATAATGGCTTCACAGACATCAGAGAATCAGCAGGCTTTGGCGCGTATCTCGGAGATGACACGCCTGATCGCGATCGCCGTTTTGGCGCTTCATTTTTACTATTATTGCTATGGCTTTTTTGCGGGCCACGGCCTGAGAAGTCCCTTCACCGATCGGGTCTTGGAAAATATTATCCGTACAGGGCTATTTACCAGCATGATAAAATCCAAGGCTGTTGCCCTGGGCCTGCTGGTGGTTTCGCTGATTGGAACCAAAGGTAGAAAGCAGCAGGACATGAGCTTTCAGGCGGGGCTGCGCGTGATCATGCCTGGCCTTTTTCTGTACTGGGTGTCTGCGCTGGTCCTGTATTTGCGGGCGGACCTCTCCGTGCTGGCAGCTGTATACATGGGCTGCTGTTCTACTGGCTTTATCATGGTCCTTTCAGGAGGCACGCTACTCTCTCGGGTTATCCAAATTAAACTGGGCGGAGATATCTTTAACAGCGAAAACGAGTCTTTTCCTCAACAGGAGAACCTGCTTGAAAACGAGTTCTCGGTGAATCTGCCCGCTGAATATAATCTGAAAGGCAAGCGGCGCAAGAGCTGGATAAATTTCATTAACCCTTTTCGCGGCCTTTTGGTGCTGGGCTCGCCAGGGTCGGGGAAAAGCTATTTTATCATCCGTCACATCATCACCCAGCACATCGCTAAAGGCTTTTCGATGTTTATCTATGACTTCAAATTCGATGATCTTTCAGTGATTGCCTATAACCACTGGCTTAAAAACAAGTCCCGATATAAGGTGGCTCCCATGTTTTACACGATCAATTTCGACGATCTTTCCCGCACACACCGGTGCAACCCTTTGGAGCCCGCAAGCATGCATGACATCACCGATGCTGCCGAATCTGCCAGAACAATCCTGATGGGACTTAACAGGGAATGGATTAAAAAGCAGGGTGATTTTTTTGTAGAGTCCTCCATTAATTTTCTGACCGCAGTTATATGGTTTCTGCGCCGCTATCAGGATGGAGAGTACTGCACTTTACCCCATGTGATCGAGCTGATGCAGATGGATTACGAGCAGCTTTTCTCGGTGCTCAGAACCGAGCAGGAAATCCAGGTGCTGGTCAACCCATTTATCAGTGCTTTTCAGAACGATGCGACAGAGCAGCTCGAAGGTCAGATTGCATCAGCCAAAATCGCGCTGGCGCGTCTGTCGTCCCCTCAGTTATATTATGTGCTGTCAGGAAACGACCTGACCTTGGACATTAATAGCCCGCAGGCCCCCAAGATTGTCTGTATCGGGAACAATCCGCAGAAGGTACAGATCTATGGAGCCGTCGTTTCCCTGTTTGTTACCCGGCTGATCAAACTGGTCAACACCAAGGAAAAAATCAAAAGCAGTCTGATATTCGATGAGTTCCCAACCATTTACCTGAACAATATTGACTCGCTTATTGCCACTGCCCGTTCAAACAAAGTCGCCACTACCCTGGCAGTGCAGGATCTTAGCCAGCTAAGAAAAGACTATGGCAAGGAGCAGGCGGACGTGCTGATGAACATCACCGGCAACCTAGTCAGCGGGCAGGTTTCAGGGGATACCGCAAAGCAGCTTTCTGAGCGCTTTGGCAAAATCCAGCAGGGACGGACCGTGCTTTCTGTAAACCGGACAGATACCACCGTGGCGAGCTCTGTGCAGCTGGACCTGGCCGTACCAGCCTCAAAAATAGCTGCGCTGAGCTCAGGAGAGTTTGTCGGAATGGTCGCCGACAATCCCGATGAGCCCGTGGCGCTCAAGGCGTTTCACTGCCGGATTATTAACGATCACAAAGCCCTTTCCGCAGAACAGGAAAGCTTCAAAGCCATACCTTTGGTAAGGCAGGTTTCCCAGGATTCTGTCAGGAAAGCATTCTCGCAAATCAAGCAGGACGTGCAGGAAATTGTCGATCAGGTTTTAGCGCAGATTAATCAGGATCCGGCACAAGAGCACTTGCTTGTAGTTAAAAGACGGAAGTAATCCTGAGCGGCAGATCACAGCGTAGAAGCACAATTTGTCCAGAAAAAAGCGTCGGAAATTATTTTTCTTCCCAAGCCAGCTGGCATTGGCCGACGGCGTAAAAAGGTTTACCGTTGACGAGCATTCTAGCCGTGTAAATCATGGTGAATGTGCCGTCCGGATTCTCCAGGGCGCAAAGCGGCGTTCGCATGCTGTGATCGCCGGCCTGGGCCCACAGGTTGCTACCTGATTGCACGTTGAGGCGTTTTTCCTTGTCGAAGTTGATTCCGTCGTCGGAAATACTATAGCCGACCTGCTGATCACCGAGCGAATCAAATATCAACAGATACCGGCCGTCCGAGAGCTTGGTAACGATCTCATTTTCCATAAATTCGCTCGCGATCGGAAGCGGGTTGATCCCGACCGGCATCCGTGTCCAGGGGCCTTCCAGATTCTTGGAAAACGCCATTCCGGTCGGCCAATTGCCGCGCGGAACATGATTGTGACCATCGTACATTGTAAACCAGGTGTCACCTACCAGGTAGGGGTTAAAGCACGCGACGGCCTGTTGACCTTCCCATAGCTGCGAATTTTGGTCAGGCTGCAACACAATACCCATATCTGCGTAAGGCCCGCCAATGCCCTCCATTCCCCTTTTGACCGACATTGCCCGCCATATCCTTCCTGCGTAGTCATTGCCGGCAATCTCTCCTTTTGACTCATCACCTGCCCGGTAAGCGACGTAGAAAATATTCCATGCATTCTCAGTTTCGTTGAAGACCACACCGGTTACCCAAACTTCTGAGCGAGGGTTATCCGGCGTTCGGCCGGCTATGCTATTGACGATGGTCGATTTGCGGTTCCAGGAAGTAAGATCGCTACTTTGCCAATGGGCGATACGCATGTCGCGATGCGGGCGTTCAAGCATTTCGTTGACAAACATGTGGTACTGGTTTCCAACCTTGACAACCTGGCCCGTTTCAAATCCTGACTTAATTCCTGCTGCAACAACATCAGGATGCTCAGCCGCTATTACTGGCCCCTGATGCTGTCCGATTACTTTTAAAGCCCTGCTCTTTGGGGCATTACTAACCCTGCCGGGCGCTGACTTTTGTGCCCGCACCTGAACGTGGGTAATTATTGTCAAGAATGCGGCAAGAAAGGTAAGAGCCGTTCTCATGGCGAATTTGCGCATGTTCTTCATTTGAGTAGATGATAATTCAGGTGGTCAAAGCCAGATCGAGGTGATTCTACTCTCAATCAAATGCAGAGATTTTCACTGGGGCATTTGAGAACCCCTCCATTTGGCATGATCCGCCGTCATTCGCCCGGTGAAGCCGGAAACCAAACAATTGTGTGGGCTATCCTAACTTTTTGAAGCTGTTGCAACTGCCCGTTTAGAAAAAATTCAGAATTACGGACAACTTTTGGAAGTTCACTGATTTATTTGGTTCAATTATAAATAATACACAAACTCACCTTGAAAAGCTCCAAGCCTGTGTACAGATTGCCGGGCACAAATCTGTCGAAATGAAAAAAAAGTACACCTTCCGAAAATTTGTTAATGATTTGCACTTGTGGCTGGGCCTACCCAGCGCCCTGGTTCTTTTTGTGATGTGCTTGAGTGGAACTATCTACGTCTTTCAAAAGGAGATAACCCAATGGGTTGATGCCGGCCAGTACCGGATCGCGCCGAAAACGGATCAGTCTCATCTTGAAGTCGCGAAACTAACGCGGATGGTGGAAGCCCGAAAGAAGGCAACGGTAACCGCTATTCAGATACCACAGCAGCAAGATGGTTCATGGACTTTCACTGTCAGTTTAGATGATCAGGCTACCAAGGCCGGCACGGCCGACAAGGCACCTAAAAAAGAGAAAACCAAGAGTTTTTGGGTTGACCCCTACCTGGGCGTGATCAAAGGTGATGCCCAGACGCCTGCCTCGGAATTCTTTGCCACCGTTTTGAAAATGCACCGATGGCTTTTGATCGAAAACCACGATATTGGCGGGGCTATTACCGGAAGTGCGGCGATGATGATGATTGTCCTGCAGCTGACAGGAATTGTGCTTTGGGCACCGGCAAAGCTCAAAAAGTGGAAGCATTTGAGCAGTTGGAAGGACGGCTTTTCAGTCAAATGGGGGGCAAAGTTTAAACGCGTAAATTTTGATTGGCACAAAGCTTCCGGGTTTTACGCTTTTGCCCTGGTTACAGTTATGGCCGTCACCGGCCCGTACTTCGCATTCAAATGGTACAAAACCAGTTTTGCGGCTGCCCTGGGTACCAAGCCTTCAAATAACGAGAGTAACCTGGCCTCGACATACCCCCGCGCTGGCGCCCAGCCAATCAGCGTCGAGCAGGTCGTCTCCCGGGTCAATCAAATCTACCCGTATCAGGGAACAATTAAGATCACTTTTCCAAAGGATTCAGCCGGAACCTTTACAATACTGAAATCGCGCTCGGGTTTTTTTGTTTCTGCGGGTGTGGACCGGCTCTGGCTTGATCAATATTCGGGACAGGCCCTGATGGTCCAGCGCTATGCCGACAAGAGCCTGGCCGACCAGGTGGTTTCCTCGGCCAAGTTTATCCACGACGGTGAGATCATGGGCACATTCTCCAAAATACTCTACTTTATCGCCTGCCTGATCGCGACAAGCCTGCCCGTTACCGGATTCATCATATGGTGGGGCAAAAATAAAAAGGCAGCAAAAAAATCCTCTACCAACGCCCATAGTAGCATCCCGGCCTGAAAGTTTCGAATTAATCACGCATCCCAATCGTAATGAAGTCTGTTTTTCTTTTTCTTGCTTTTTCATTTGTATTCACGCTGACTTGCCGGGCGCAAAATGCTGGCTCGATCTCCGGACGCATTACCTCGGTGACTAACGAGCCGCTAGAATCGGTCTCTGTCTCTGTTGTCGAGCTGCAAAAGGGCACATTGACCGATAACCAGGGCCACTATCAATTCAGTGGTTTGGCTGATGGCCAATACACGATCCGCGTCCAAATGCTTGGCGCGCCTGAGCAGGATATTTCCGTGCAGGTGACCAGTGGCCAGCCGGCCACTGCGGATTACCAGTTTACCAGGGAAAACATCCGCGCACTGCAGGAGGTGACCGTTGTGGGCACGACCAATAAGTTTTCTAAGAAAGAGAGCATCTATGTGGCCCGTCTTCCCTTGAAAAATATGGAGAACCCGCAAGTCTACAACACTGTGCCCAAAGAACTGATCCAGGAGCAGATGGCAGTTGACCTGGGCAGCATTTCCAAGAACGTTCCCGGGGCAGGAATCCCGATGCTGGCCAACCAGGGGCGGGTCACTTTTCGGCAGCGAGGTTTTGAAACAGAGCCCAATGCCCGCAACGGTGTGGCCGGTGCAGCCTTTTCAGCGATCGATCCGGCAAACTTGGAGCGGGTGGAAGCTATCAAGGGGCCTTCGGCTGCGTTATTTGGGACGAGCGTTTCCAGCAGCTATGGCGGTCTTTACAACCGTGTCACCAAAAAGCCGTTTAACGCGTTCGCAGGAGAAGTGTCCTATACCGGCGGTAGCTGGAATTTCAATCGTCTGACGCTGGATGTGAACACGCCGGTCAATTCGGATAAGACGATGCTTCTGCGTCTAAACGGGGCGACAACCTTCGAAAAGAGCTTTCAGGATATGGGATTTACCAAAAGCCTTAGCTTTGCACCGAGCTTTTCCTACCAGATCAATGACCGGCTTTCGATGTGGTTCGATATTGAATTCGGTCAGGCCAAAGGAACCTCGGTGCTGCGCTTTAACCCCTTCACCGGCAGTAACAAAACCCAGTCAATTGCTCAGATGAAGTTCCCATATGACAAACTCTTTGGGGCAAATGATCTGACCTATGACACCCAGATGCTGAACATATTCGCCCAGTTCAATTACAAGATTTCAGAGAAATGGACCTCGCAAACGATTGTTTCCAGGGCAAGGTCCTCAATTAACGGGTATATTTCGGCGCTTAACGGAAGGTCCGACTCAACGCTGCGGGCCCTGGTGATCCGTGGGTATACAGCCTTTATTGCAACCGACATTCAGCAGAACTTTATCGGAGACTTTTCTATCGGCCGCATGCGCAACAGGCTAGTAGTCGGACTTGACTACTATAATAATTCCAATACCTTCGACAGGATACACATCAACGGTCCGACCGTTAATTTCATTAATCCCTCGCCAAGCTCGAAGATTAATACCCAGGTGATCGACGGACTGGCGTCAACTGGAACTGTCCGGGCCGAAAATAACGGAGACAACACCTACGCTGCCTACGCCTCGGATGTGATCAACCTGTCTGAACGGCTAATGGCCATGTTGAGCCTTCGCGTTGACAGGTATCATAATCAGGGTGTGTACGATATGAAATCCGGGGTTACCACCGGAAAATTTGATCAGACAGCGCTCTCTCCAAAGCTCGGTCTCGTTTACCAGCTCATAAAGGACCGCGTCTCATTGTTTGGAAGCTATATGAACGGGTTTTTTAATCGCGCCGGGTCCGACGCGCAAGGTAAACCGTTCAAACCCGAGCAGGCCAACCAGCTTGAGTACGGTGTGAAAGCAGACATTCTTGACCACAAGATTGTCGGAACGGTAAGCTATTACGATATCAGCGTTAAAGATATCCTAAGGACAGATCCCGGTGATGTGAATTACTCGATCCAGGACGGCACCCAGCAAAGCAAAGGGATCGAGGTAGAATTGACAGCCAATCCGGTCAAGGGCCTGAACATCGTTGCCGGATATGCTTTCAACGACAGTAAATTTACCAGGGCTGATGAAAGCGTGCAGGGGCTTCGTCCGGCGCTGTCCGGGCCGGCAAGGACCCTTAATTTTTGGATCAGCTATCGCCTTTCCCAGGGGAATTTCAGGGGCCTGGGGGCGGGATTCGGGGGCAATGCCGGCAGCGAATCATACCAGACCAACACCAAAACGTCCAAGATTATCATTCCGTCCTATACACTGCTGGACGCCACCATTTTTTATGATCAACCCAAGTACCGCATCGGCTTCAAAGTTGATAACCTGACAAGCGAAAAAGCATGGTCGGTGCGTCTGACCCCTCAGGCACCGGCCCGGTTTATGGGAAGTCTTACGCTAAAATTTTAACGCACACCACTGCTACATTTTTTGGCCGCCAACTGCCCTTTTACCAAGGGCTTTGGCGGCAATTTTTTGTCTTATGCGGTAGGTGAACAAGCCAGCTAAAACAGATATACTTCCAAAAAAGAAGATATTAATCCACGATTCTAAATAGTGCAGCAGTTCAAGATCCGCTTCCACATAGCTTGCAAAGATGGCAAGCCCGCCCAGGCTCAGGGTCAACAAACCCAGAAAGAACATGCGAAACATGTCCACCCAGCTCGCCGCCGCTGCCTGGGTGCCAATCCAGCGGCCTGTGTATACGCTGACCAAAAGGAAAAAGTAGCCAAATACCGCTGGCCGCGCCGTTAAAGGTAACACCATAAAGAATGCCAGGCTTGCCAGCCAGAAGATTGTATGGTGCTGTACCCGTCTTGGTTTCATCTAGATTTTGGGCATGAATTTGGCTCTCAAAATGCAATAAAATCAGCTCAGTTCCAAGGCGAATCTATTGCAGTTTGCTGCTTTTCAATATGATTGGCTGCCGATTGCTCTGCTAGCGGTATATAAAGGTGTAATCGCACCGGTGACGAACACTATCGTAACTTTTGCCAAGGAACTGCCCGGGCCGTTTGTCTACCCAATCCACGCGCACGATGTACATTCCTTTCATGGTCGGGATAAAATAAGCTTTCCCAGAAGCGTCTGTAAGCGGTAGCTTTTCCCAATTCTCAGGATTGAATATCCGTATCTTCGTACCGTTTTCGACCGGTTGATTTGCCAGAAGCGCCTGGATATTCACGACATTGTCCTTCTCTTGCAGCAGAATTTCCAGTGGCTGAATTACCGCCGTGGCAGGGGCTGCGCCGCCGACCTGATAGGTGGTGCACAGATAGTGCACCGGCCGAATGTTACTTCCAGGCGTTTCTGGCCTTTCTACTACGGGTAACGAGTCGGCAAACGCGCGGATCTGATAGCTCCCTTTCTTATCGGGAACAAATGCGCCTTCCCAATGATCAGCTTGCCGGGTGATCTTGATCGGTGTCTTTTTCCCGGCTTCATCGACGGCGAACACCACAAACCCTGCGAGCTTGTCAAGCTCTTTACCCTCTTTAATGTATCGTTTGCTGTCCTGGTCGACCCCGCCATAGTAGAGCTGGACCCGGGCAGCATCCCCGGGCTTGCCGCTGCCCAGGATTTGCAGCCAGTACCCGTCGGCGTTGCATAGCACGGGAATTAAAATCAATATCGAAATCAAAAAGCTGCTTTTCATCAATGTGACTATTAGGTAAAAATTAGGCTGCGCGCGGCCTGGATCAAGCCGTTTGGTAGACAAAATTAACCCTTCTCCAAACTTTATCCAGATTCACATTTGACTTTTGAGCTGCGGACGCAAAAAGGCGCCCGATTTGCTTTCCAGACAAGTCGATGAAAAGGTCATTGTTTTTTATTCTCGCTGTAATGCCCGCTTTGTGGTTTAGTTGCAATAACCACAAGCAGGATACAACCCCCGTAGTGAAATCCTATCCCGTGTTCAGGCTCAAACCCAGGCACGCAGAAACGTTTTCGGATTACCCGGCTACCATTCAAGGCCTTCAGAACGTGGAGATCAGGCCCAAAATAGACGGTTACGTGCAGGCCATTTACGTCGATGAAGGGGCTAGCGTCAGCAAAGGTCAGAAGCTGTTCAAGATTAGCGCACCCCAATACGAGCAGAATCTGCGCACAGAACAGGCAAATGTCAAAATCGCACAGGCGGAAGTCGATGCGGCCCGCATGCAGGTAAACAAAATTCAGCCGCTTGTAGAGCGCGATATTATCAGCAGCTATCAGTTGGAAGCCGCCCGCTATACGCTTGAATCCAAGCTGGCCGCCCTCGCTCAGGCTAACGCGGCTGTGCGAAACGCTGAAATTAATCTGAGCTATACCACTATTTACAGTCCCGTTAGCGGTGTGATAGGGATTTTGCCTTACAAAATCGGAAGTTTGATCAGTAGCACAACGGCGAGTCCTCTGACGACTGTCTCCGACATCAGCTCGATCTATGCTTACTTTTCTATCAACGAGCGGCAAGGCCTTGACTTTTTTGTTTCTGCCAAAGGGGTAACCATGCAGGAGAAACTTAAAACCATGCCGGCGGTGAGCCTGGTACTTGCCAATGGAAGCCAATTGGCCAAAACAGGGACCGTTCAGACTGCGAGTGGCTTGATTAACACTCAGACCGGCTCAATTAACATGCGGGCTACTTTCCAAAATCCTGGCGGGCTCGTCCGCAGCGGCAGCAGCGCAGTAGTCCGCATACCGACCCAGCTCAACTCGGCGCTGATGGTGCCACAGCGCAGTACGTACCAGATACAAGGGAAGCTGTTTGTATATGTGCTCGACGACAGCAGCAAAGTCAGCTCCCGCGAAATCGTCACCACTGCCAGTTGCGGGCAGTCCTTTGTAGTTCAGCAAGGCCTTAGGCCGGGAGACAGAATTGTCGCAGACGGTATCGGAACATTGCGCGAGGGCGTTGCGATCAAGCCCCAGTTTTTAAGTGACTCGGCTGTGTACCAGAACTTCTAGGTAGCTACCGACCAACCCAATCAAAATTGACATGTTTAGAATATTCATCGAGCGGCCCGTGCTGGCCACGGTTATATCCGTTATTATTTTGACCCTGGGAATCCTTGGAATCATCTCACTTCCAATATCCCAATATCCCGACATTGCTCCCCCGACAATTCAGGTGCAGGCCAGTTACAGTGGCGCCAATGCCGATGTGGTGCTCAAGAGCGTAGTCGTTCCTCTTGAGCAGCAGATAAACGGTGTTGAAAATATGGACTACATCACCAGTACCGCAGGTAATGATGGAACGGCAAATATTACCGTGTTTTTTAAAATCGGGTCCGACCCGAATATGGCCGCCGTCAATGTGCAGAATGCCGTCTCGCGCGCCACCCCGGTTCTGCCGCAGGAGGTAGTCAAAGCCGGGATTACCGTACAGAAAAAGCAGACGAGCAGCCTGCTCGTGCTATCGGTTTACAGCCAGGATTCGACCTATGATCAGACTTTTTTGCAGAATTATGTTGGCATCAACTTGCTGCCGGTTATCAAACGTATACAGGGGGTCGGTGACGCGTCAGTACCCTCACAAATGGACTACTCGATGCGAATCTGGCTGAACGCGCAGGCGATGGACTCCTATGGACTGGTGCCCGATGACATCACTGCCGCCCTGGCCGACCAGAATATCCAGGCTGCTCCCGGGCAGATCGGGGAAAGGGCGGGTCAGTCCTTTCAATATGTGATCAAGTATAGTGGTACCCTTCTGGATGCTAAACAGTTCGGGGATATCGTTATCCGCTCCAGCGCCCGAAGCCGGATCCTGCGATTAAAGGATGTGGCCCGAATCGAGCTGGGCGCGCTGAGCTATTTTTAATACAACCCGTACCAATGGGCATGCGTCGGTATCGATCGATATCGCCCAGGTTGCAGGCTCGAATGCCCACCAGGTGATTCAGCAAACCATCAAGGCGCTCGATCTGGCGGCCCAAAATTTCCCAAAAGGAATCAAATACGTTGTCTTGCAAAATGTCGACTATTTCCTGCTGGCCTCGATTGATAAAGTACTCCATACGTTGCTGGAAGCATTCGTGTTGGTATTTGTGGTTGTGTTTTTGTTTCTGCAGGATTTTCGCTCGACGTTGATCCCGGCCATCTCGGTTCCGGTCGCAATCATAGGCACGTTCTTCTTTTTGAACATGCTGGGTTTTACTATCAACCTGCTCACACTTTTTGCAACGATCCTGGCTATTGGAATTGTTGTCGATGACGCGATTGTGGTTGTGGAGGCAGTACATGCAAAATTGGATGCAGGGTATCAATCTGCCAAGCAGGCGTCGATCGATGCACTTGAACAGATTTCATCAGCGATCATTTCTATCACCCTTGTTATGTCTGCCGTTTTTATCCCGGTTAGCTTTATAGGCGGCTCTTCGGGTATTTTCTTTAAGCAGTTCGGGCTTACACTCTCGATCGCAATCGCGCTTTCCGCTGTCAATGCGCTTACCCTGAGCCCGGCCCTTTGTGCGCTGCTTTTGAAAGCAGATCAGCCCCATCAGGCTCCTACGAGCTTTTTTCAAAGGTTCTACCTGGCCTTCAATGCCGCCTTTGAGCGTATGACGGCCCGCTACACGGGAATAATCCATTTTTTTAACCGTAAAAAGTGGATTCCATTGGGGGTGCTCGCGGCGCTGACTTGTTTGCTGATTTATCTAAGCGCTGTAACTCCGACCGGTTTTGTCCCCAATGAGGATTTGGGCGTGGTCAGCTGCAATATCAGCCTGCCACCAGACGCATCGCTGGACCGGACAGATGCTGTCACCAAAAAGGTTGAGCAAATGGCAAGGACGATCCCGGAAATAAATAATATCCTGGCGGTATCCGGCAAGGGGCCTCTCTCCGGACCAGGAAGCAACTACGGCATGGTTGTGATGCGGCTTGTGCCATGGGACCAGCGTAAGCGCGATGTTCAGGCAATTATTGACGAGCTTAATCAAAAGGCCGCAGGTATTACCGAGGCTGATCTGAAATTTTTTGCGCCGCCGACAATTCAGGGATTTGGTGCGACCAACGGTTTCTCTTTTCAGCTGCAGGACAAATCCGCAGGCGATATTGCCAGTTTTTATAAGGTAAGCAAGGACTTTTTATCCTTGCTCTCAGAGCAACCCGAGATCCAGTTCGCGTCTACCTCGTTTAACCCGAATTTCCCGTTGTACCTGATGAGCGTCAACATTGCCAAGGTAAAGGCTGCCGGACTGAACCTGACAGATATCACCCGAACTATGCAAGGCTATTTTGGCGGAATCTATGCATCGAATTTTACCCAGTTCGGCCAGCTCTACCGCGTCATGGTCCAGGCAGCGCCGCAGTACCGGATGACTGCCCAGAGTCTGAATGGGATCTTTGTCAGAACGCCCGACGGACTGATGGCGCCGATCACCGAATTTGTGACCCTGACCCAGGACTATGGCCCGCAAACCATTACGCGCTTCAATCTTTTCAATTCGATCAGCGTTAACGGCGCGCCAAATGCCTCTTTCAGTACCGGTCAGGCCATCGCCGCCATTCAGCGAGCTGCCGTTTCAGCCTTACCGAAAGGCTACGGCTTTGAATTCTCAGGGCTGGTGCGTGAGGAGATTTCTGCGGGAAGTCAAAACGTGCTGATCTTTTCGCTTTGCCTGATTTTTGTTTACCTGCTGCTTGCCGCGCAGTACGAAAGCTATTTGTTACCGCTGGCGATCCTGCTGACAATACCGACAGGAATTGCCGGGGCTTTCATTTTCTCGTTGATATTTCAGGTCAGCAACAATATTTACTTTCAGATTACACTGGTCATGCTGATCGGCTTGCTGGCAAAGAACGCGATACTGATTGTCGAATTCGCCCTTCAGAGGCGAAAAGAAGGCCTTTCAATTTCCCAGGCTGCCCTGGAGGGCGCGCGGCAGAGGCTCAGGCCGATCCTGATGACATCCTTTGCTTTCATTTTTGGGCTTTTGCCACTGATGTTTGCCACAGGGGCGGGTGCTAACGGCAACAAAGCCATCGGAACCGGCGCTGTCGGTGGAATGCTGCTGGGCACCGGACTGGGCGTGTTTATTACCCCGGTGTTGTTTGTGCTCTTTCAAACCTTACAAGAAAAATTCCGCAGGCAAAAAGCCTTGCCGGTCAGCTAGCCACCGCGTTTTCCCAAATCAACTTACAATGAACACAAAATTGATTTCCAGGCAAGCCCTGACAGCATTGCTATGCGCAATGCTAGCGGGATGCAACGTTTTAAAGCCATACGATCAGGGCAGTCTTGAAAAGTCAGCAGTCTTTCGGGTGGGAGCGCAAGCAGATACAGCCGGCATTGGCCGTTTGCAATACCAGCAAATGTTTAAAGACTCTGCCTTGCAAACCTTGATCGAAAAGGCCCTGGTAAACAACCTGGACCTGAAAACCGCATTTTCCAAAGTACTGGTTGCCCAGGCGGATTTTCAGCAAAGCAAGCAAGCCTTTTTTCCGACGCTCTCTGCCGGTCTATCCGTGCCGATATCAGCTGGCGGGGCCGGTTCTGATAATTCGGCAAACAGCCCCCATTCTTATCAGACCATGCTGACCTCGAGCTGGGAAGCGGACCTATGGGGTAAGCTAAAAAGCGCCAAGCGTGCCAGTCTGGCCTCACTTCTGCAAACAGAAGCTAACCGCAGGGCGGTCAGGACTGCCTTGATAGCAGACGTTGCCACTTCTTACTATTCGCTACTCGCGCTCAAAGCGCAGCAGAATGTGGCAGAGCAAAGCGTAACGGGCTGGCAAAAGACGGTTGATGTAATGAAGGAGCTCAAAAAGGCCGACGTAGTCACCTCCGCAGCGATCGTGCAAAGCGAGGCCAGCAAGTTTGCCGTAGCGGCAACGCTGCCAGATATCAGACTGGCCATTTTTGAGCAGGAGAACAGGCTCAACTTTCTGGTCGGAAATTCTCCGGGGCCAGTAGTGGCCAGTTCGCTGGATGCCCAGCAAGGTTTGCAATCGCCGTCGACCGGACTGGCCGTGACGATGCTTGCCAACCGACCGGATGTGCAGGCGGCTGAGTATGGTTTTCGATACGCCTTTGAGATGAGCAATGTCGCGCGGAGTTATTTTTATCCGTCTCTGACAATCGGCGGAGCGGCGGGCCTTTCAAGCCTCACCTCATTTTTCAGCGCAGCTTCCTGGATTAGTTCGCTGACAGCGGGCCTGACGCAGCCCATCCTTAACCGCGGGGCAAACCGCTCCCGTTTGAGGATTTCTGAGCAGCAACAGCAGCAGGCCGCAATTGTTTTTAAGTCAGTCATGCTCACCGCTGCCGGTGAAGTTTCGAACGCTGTTTTCGCATACAATACCGCCTCCGAGAAAATACTGACACGAAAAAGCCAGCTGGACAATTTGCGCAAATCAGTTGACTATACCCAGCAGTTGGTGCGGTACGGGTTCGCCAATTACACCGAGGTGCTTACAGCGCAGCAGAGCCTTCTGACCGCCGAGCTTAACAGCATCAACGATCATCTGCAACAGCTCAGCGCGGGTGTTGCTTTGTACCGCTCTTTGGGCGGTGGGGCAAACTAATGCTGGACTTCTGCGCGTAAGGCGACGGTTGACCACTAACCAAGAAAGGGATGACATTGCGTGTCATCCCTTTCTTGGTTAGTGGCCTGCTTACGAGAGAATCATTGGGTGTTATTGGGGATAAAACTCCGAGGCGGTAGTTTTTTCAAAACCAGAAACATACCCAGTAGAGTAAGGTATGAAAACAGGATCGCCACTCCAAGGGTTCGGTAAAAGATAGTCTGCAAAAAATCCTCATGCGCGACCGGCTGGACCTGGCTGGCCTGATCTGAAAAGAATACCGGATTAAAAAATAGCTCGGTGCCGTTTTCGAAACGGGCTGTGGCCCTGGCGTAGTGGTCGGATTTGGAAATTTTGAACCGCGCCACTTCCGTGTTTTTGAATCTGGCTATCGTCTTTCCATTTTGGCCTGTGATCAGAATCTGGGCTGCCTTTTCACTGAGCAGGATTTCAACTGTCGAGCCTCTCACCCAAAGGTGCTCTAAGTAAGGTACCGAGCCGGGTTTCTGATCCGCAGCGAGCACAGCACCGTAGCTGCGCCCCGATTTTAAAGCGCTTAATACCTGCTCCTTTGAGGGCTTATCAATGTTAACGAAAGTACACATTTTGCCCAACCGGTCCCTGTTGACGATGTCGTGCAGGTCGTCATCGCCAACCACAAATACCCTACGTCCCGCCGACAGCGCAGCGTCCCAATGCCTGGTCGAAATTACCGAAGGGTTGAGCACTTCCATGCAGTCATAACCGGTCAGGGAGGCGAAGTCGGATTCCTTGTAGCCGTTTCTGAGCGCGGGATGGTTTAATATGACCACTGAGTTGGGATTTTTTAAATGGTTGAGCACATCCTGCTTATTGTAGAGCGTCTGCGGCAACAGGTAGTCCAGCCATTCTACCGCACTTTCACCCAAAACGAGCTGGTGTGTTTTCTCGATGTTATAGCCGTGCTCATAAGCAGGGATATAGCCGGGCTCGCCGCTGCCTGTCGAATCGATGCTTTGGTAATTGGAAACGCAGTGGATGCCATAACCAAGTTGCTGGTAGGCCTGGTGAATTTGCGCCGCGTTGCCAAGGCCATTGGTCACCCCCTGCCAGGCTTTCGCATGAGCGTGAAAATTGGCCTTCACCCACTGTTCGGACCGTATCTGGGCATAGGGGTTCAGAATCGAATCTCCCCTGAAAGGCTCGGGCCTCGGGAAGGTAAATTGCGGACAAAAAAAGTATTGGTTTAAAAAGGATAAGACACAGAAAGTCAATATGCACAAGGCAAGAATCCGTAATATTTTCATTGGGATAAGCTTTGGTCAAACAAATCCCTGTACGGTTGTTTTTCAGGCTTAGTGGGGTCAAAATCGGCTTCTGAAAATATTTCTTTTGCGCCCCACCTTTGCGCTGGATATTGCGTACGCGCCTGCTGCCGCCGTTACATCTTTGTCAGCGGGACGCAAGAAACCGCCTCCAAAAAAACTTCAGTATTCGGCGCTAGGTTTGGGCTCACTACCTAAGAAACCTATGTTTTTACCGAGTTTGATGTTGACCATTTGCGGCCTTTTTGCCTTTTCGATATCTGCCGTGTGCGGCGGTGGGGCTGGGCTGATCCTGATACCAATTTTAAAGACGGTTGTGCCTGCCTCGCAGGTGCCGGCCGCGCTCTCTGTTGGTACAGCCAGTAGCTCACTTTCCAGGATCGCGGTCTTCCGCTCGCATATCAACTGGAAAATTGTCGCCCGCTTTGTCCCGCCTGCCTTACCGGCGGTCTGGCTTGGTGCCTGGCTGTTAAAATTCTTCAACCCCCTGTATCTGGAACTGATCCTTGGGGCATTTCTGGTCAGCAACCTGACAATGCTCTTTAAAAAGGATGGCGAACCGGCAGCCGGGCAGCTGCCGATGATCGGACTTTCTGTGATTGGCGCGGCCGCAGGCTTTGTCTCGGGTCTTACCGGCGCTGTCGGGCTGCTCTTCAACCGGTTCTATCTCCGGTACGGCATGAGCAAAGAGCAGATTGTTGCCACCCGTGCAGCTAACGAGATACTGCTGCATATTATCAAGCTCGCCCTGTACGCCTCTTTTGGATTACTGACCGCTAGGGGAATGGGCTTTGGCGCGCTTATAGCCGGCTCGGCCATTATCTCCTCGTGGGCAATGAAATGGGTTTTACCCCGGATAAGCCCTGGTTTGTTCAGGCGGATCGGATATATCGCCATGGTCGTTTCAGGGCTAACCCTGTTTGGTGGCGCAGTAACCCGGCTCGGCCGGGAAAACGTGCGCTATATCAGCTTCACCCCGATTTCAGGAGGGGTTCAGACCCAGGTGCAGTGGCGTCAGGGTTTTTTCACGCTCGAATTCGAAATCGATGAAGGCCCGGAAGTGGAGGTGAAAACCAGCCTGGATAAACTTGATGAGCAAAAGCAGCAGCTGGCCAGAAAACTGGGCGCAGGATCCGAAAAAATGATTATTGAAGAGGTCTTCGGAATCGGGAAGCACTACCATGAACTGTACGTATTTCGGGCAGGAAGCGTCGAGAAATTCAATATCTGAAAATAAAAAGCAACCAGCTGCCCCACCTGGCATTCAACTGCTGCGTAGAGGAGAGCAGAGCAGAAAAAAACTGTAGCTGATTTGAATGGCAGGCCTGTCCAGAAAAATTTCAGAATTGGCTCCTAGCTTGACTGCTACTTATGTAACAGTCACCTGTGCAAACAGCTGAGCACTTAATATTAACCGGTAATACATCTTAGAAGCACCCATTTTAAAATAGATTCAATAAGTATGAACTACCAGCAAGAGCTGCAAAGAATTGAGCAAGAAGTGTCGAGCCGCTTTGAGAAGCAAGGACAGGCGAGCCTTGTCTTTCATAATCTTGTTCACACCCGGCGCGTGGTAGCGCATTGCGTCGAGCTTGCCGGTCACTATGATTTGAGTCAACAGCAACGGTTCATCGTTCAAGCGGCAGGATGGTTTCACGACATTGGCTACCTTTCCGGCCCGCAGCAGGATCATGAGCTAAGAGGGGCTGATTCGGCCGGCGAGTTCTTGCAGTGCGGTGGGGTCAGCGGGGCGTTAATCGAGCAAATACAGGGGTGTATATTGGCTACACGACTGCCGCAGCAACCAACCGGGTTGTTGCAGCAGATCGGGTGTGACGCCGACCTGTATCATTTCGGGACCATTGAGCTGCCTGAGCGCGATCAGCTCATGCGGAAAGAAGTAGAAATTCGCCTGGGGAAACAAATTCCGGAAAGCGCCTGGCTTGCTGCAACAATGCGGCTCCTTGAAGCGCATCATTTTCATACGCATCATGCGAGGGTGCTTCTGGACGAGGGGAAAAAGCAAAACCTGTCGATGCTGCAAGCCAGGCTGGGCCGGCTCAACGGCTAGTTTTAGAAAGTGACCGGGCTGACCTTGTACCCCTTCTCCCACAGGGAGACTACCAGGTACTGCCTGACTGAGAGCGCTGCGGTAACGTAATATCTTACGCCGTCTTTATAGGGCTCGGACTGAGAAAAAGTGTGCTGGTGGCCAAAAAAAGATAACCTGACTTTTCCTGATGAGGAGAGCGTGTTGGCAAACTGTTGCTGGGCGCTAGTTTTGAAATCAGCATCAAATGGAGGGGTGTGTCCCAGCACAATTACATCTGTCGCCGAATTGTCACCCGAGATCTGCGTGGCCAGCCAGCCCAGATCGGGCACGGCAACTGAGGCTGGGAAAACACTTGAATTTGTGTTAAGGAAAACGAATTTGTGACCGGCCAATGCAAATGAATAATTGAACTCGCCAAACATCTGTTTATATACCGCCCCATCGCCAGGCGTATCCATCTCACCGAGCGCTGTAACATAGGGGTATTTAAGAGAAGCCATCGCCTTGTTAAACCACTTGTATTCCTGGGTTGTGCTGGTGGCCGTCACATCTCCCAGGTGGGCAACAAAAGAGACATTTGCCTGCTGGTTGGCGCTTTTGACAAAGTCGGCGGTTTCATCCAGCCACTGGTGGGTATCGGAAGCTACGATGAACCGGAGCGTATCGCCGGGCGTGATGGCCCTGATTTTTTCGATATTTTTTGATCTCAGGTTTTTTTCGGCTTCTTCCAAAACAATTTGATTGGGAGAAAACTCAAAAACGCCCTTGCAGGATAGCGCCATACCTGCCAGGGCGAGTATGGACAGCGTAGAAGTTAGTTTGTTGATCATTGAGTAGTAATTAAAAGTGAATCATTAAAATCTGTTATTGCCGTTAGTAGGGGACAACCCTGTTATTGCGGTTTTTCCCCCATTTGTAGCGGTGGGTCCAGTAAGCGGTTTTCATCGCCAGGTACCCGATCCCGGCCCCTACCAGCACGTCGCTGATATAATGCCGGTTATTGGCCACCCTGAGTAGTCCCACCGAGGATGCTACCGTATAAGATGCATAGGGAATCCATGGAAGCCGCTCTTTGTATTCTTCACTCAAAAAGGTTGCCGCAGCAAATGCCTGGGTCGTGTGTCCTGATGGGAATGAAGTGTAGGCGCTGCCGTCAGGACGAAGTGTGTGGGTTGCTTTTTTGAGCAGTGTCGCCGTTCCCAGCGCGAGGATTTCGCCCTTGGCCAAAATCACAGAGCGGTTCAGAAAGTCGTTTTTTGACTTAACGCCGAATGCGTCCAGCCCGTAGGCCACCGCGATCGGAGAAAACTGCAAGTAGTCATCCAGCCGCGTTTTGAAATGCGGGATGATCTCGTTGCGTTCCTCTGCCAGCTCGTTCTTGATCGATTCCTCAGAGCGCCCATTGGAAATCAACCCGGCCAGGATCAGTGAGGCGGCCGGATAAGTTTGACGGAATGTGAAACGGGGCTTATCGTTAGCTAGCGTATCAGATTTCAGCTGGGCATCGGCCTTTGGCCCTGTCAAAAACGCGGCTAAAAGGATTAAAACAAATTGAATGGTTTTCATATTCTGGTTCTAGAGGTGGTTAGTTGTCGCCGCTGGGGGCATTATTGAGGAAATCACCCGAGTGGTCTTTTCCTTTTTTGAATTCAAGCTTTCCGAATTTGTAGCTCAGACTGAGCCCGAAGGACCGGTAGGGGACAAGCACGGTAGTGGAGGAGATATAATTGCCCGTACGGATGGTGGTCAGCTGGGTGACATATTTGGTAAAAGGGTTGGTTGCAGTTAGGCCAATACTGGCGTTTTTGTGCAGGATCAGTTTGCGCAGGGCGAAATTGTAGGTCAGCTCCTGCGGGCGCCTTCCCTGGATCGAGTTGATCGCCGAAGAATAGTTTCCAAAACCTTCCACCACCAGCTCACCGGGCAGTTGATAGGTCGCGTTCAGGTTAAACCGCCAGTTAAAGCCGTTGGTGACATTGCCCGCAAGAAGATCGTTGACCACCTTTTTCTGTGTGAGCATCAGGTTACCACGAAGATTTAGCTGCGAAGTAACCGGTATGGACCCTGACATGCTTACACCGGAATTATACTCGATACCGATATTTTCCCGCCGGGTGATAGAGACGTTGGTGTAAGTCGAATCCCCGATCACGTAGGTCGGATAGAGCGTTGTATACGGCTTTACGTCGCTGGTGTTAATCCGCTCGATCAATGCCAGGGAAATGTTCCCACCGTTTTGAAAGGTCTTGTTGTAGCCCAGCTCGAAGTTGTTTCCGATTTCTGGTTTGAGCAGCGGATTACCGGTAGTGATATTGTAGGGATCGCTCAGGTTCATGAACGGGTTGATGTCCCGGTATTCGGCGCGCTCTATCCTGCGGGTAAAAGCCAGCTTCAATGACTGTTCATCCTTGAAATTGTGCGAGAAAATAAGCGACGGTACCAGGTTATTGTACGATGGAATATGGGTTCCAGGGAAGTCGATACTCACATCGGTATGTTCCAGGCGTGCGCCGGCCTTCACATTCAGAAAATTCAATAGCCGGAAGCTGGCCGAAAGATACCCCGCATATACCTGCATTTTATACCCGAGCCGGTAGGATTGAGCAGGGTCGCGCAAGTAGGTGCCCGATGCCGGGCGCAGCACGCTGATGTCGGCAATGCTGCTGATGTTTTGAAGCACGGTTTTGAGCCCGGTTTCAAAGGTGATTTTTTTTCCGACCGGGTGGGTATAGTCAACCGAGATGTTGGTTTGTCTGTCGCTGCCGGGCGTGTTCCCTTTCGTGCCGGTGAAAGGCGCGGGCTCGCCCGCATAATTCTGAAACTGCTCGTAGCTGCTCCGGGGTTTTCCAAAGCTGGAACTGTAAAGGATATTGAGCTCCTGGCCATCCCTTTTGAGCTTTTTGATATAATTCAAAGACCAGTCCAGGGCATTGATGCCCCTTTGACTTTGTGAGTTTCGGATTGTCTGACTCTGAGGGCCTGCACTGCCTGTCGCATCGAAAAGGCTCTGAGTGATACTGGTCAGCCCCGAGCTGGAATTACCAAAGCTGTTAAAGCCGACCGCGCCAATCAGATTGTCTTTTTTGGAAAGGGCCCAGTCAAAGCCCAGACCGGAGCGGTAGCCGCTTCTTTTAAAATCCTGGTAGCCGTCTTGCAAAAGCCGGGTGTTGGCCCCGGCCGGGTCCGTTGAGAGCCTGTCCTGCGTGGAAGGTGTCCGGGAGCTGATCTGCTTATTGCCGCTGAAAAATGCATTCATTCCGAAATTGTTTTTCCGCAGGTTCAGATTTATGGAGGCATTTTCAAGGCGCGTACCAGCGATCAGGTTTACGCTGCCATTCACGCCCTGCAGCCGGTTTTCTTTGAGGATAATGTTGATAATGCCGCCTGTACCCTGGGCATCGTATTTTGCTCCCGGCGTAGTGATAGCCTCGATACTTTTGATCTGATTGGCGGGAATAGAGGCCAGCGCGTCGGTCAGGCTGTTACCGAACACGCTCGAAGGCTTGCCGTTGATCAGAAAGCGAACGTTGGGGTTGCCTTGCAACTCTACATTTCCGTCGATATCGACAGAGACCTGCGGCACTTTTTTAAGTACGTCCAGGGCCACGCCCGCCTGTGAGGTAATGTCGTTGGCTGCGTTGTAGACGATTTTGTCGATCTGGTTTTCAACGATAGCTGCGTGGCCGGAAACGGTCACCTCGGCCAGTTGTTTGGCCGCGGGCTGCATCCGGATCGTGCCCAGATCAATGTTTTTGCCGGATGCAACAAGATCCTTTTGGGAAATTTTCTGGTAGCCGATAAAATCGGCATTCAATGTGTAGCGACCGGCTGCAACGCCTGTGATCTGAAAAATGCCCGCCGAATCTGTAACCGCCCCGTTGACTACTTTGCCTGTCGCCTGGTCTGTCAGGCCGACTGAGGCATATTCGACCGGAGAATCATTGGATGCGTCGATGATCTTTCCGGTTATCCGGGCGCCATTTCTGGTTTGAGCCCTGGTGATGCCCGATAAAAGCATGCATACGATCATGCATAAAGTAAATGGCCTCATTGTTGGAGTGTTAGTTGTTACGCCAAACGTAGAGGCCAATCCTGAAGAATTTTTAGAGAAAACTTCGGCTGCGGAGAATTTTCTGAGATTTTAATCCCAACTTAATGTGAACTGGTGTAACCCGCCAGAATACTGGTAAGATATCCTGATAAGCAACTGGTCGCAGATTTGCTTGACAATCGAAAGGCCCAGCCCGTTATGCTGACTGTTTTGTACTTCCTTGTAAAATCTGCGAAACAGCCTGCTGGTATCAAGGGCGGTATCTGAGCCGGAATTGGAAACCCGGAGCTCGTTTGCTGTAAGCCGGATATGAATGCTGCCGCCTGGCCTGTTATGGCGGCCGGCGTTGGAGATCAGGTTAGTGAGCAGGATCTCGATCAGCTCCGGGTTTGCATCGATCCAGGCCGGGTTTAGCTCTTGCGACCAGCTGATATCGTTGTTTTGCCAAAACTCCTGGAACTGTCCCAGCTTTTCGGAAACCTTTTCAAGCAGGTCCACCCGGCTTGTCTGACTGAACTGGCGGTTTTCTATTTTGGTCAGCAGAAGCAGCGACTGGTTCAGCTTGGTGAGTCTTTTGATGCCCGAATAAACGCTTTTGAGCGCCTCTGCCTGCCGGTCGGAAAGGCCCTCTTCCTGTATGACAAGGTCAAGCTTGGAGCGGATAATGGCCAGCGGCGTCTGGATCTCGTGGGATGCATTCTCAGTAAATTCTTTTAATAGCTGATATTCTGCCTCGGCGCTGCCGACCGTTTCTGCCAGCAGCGTGTTCATGTAGGAGAATTCCTCAATGTCTGTCTGGGCAAAAGCGGGAAGGCGGTTATTGCCCAGTTTGAAGGTCTTTACCTGGGCCAATGCATTGTAGAATGGCTGCCATAACCGGCGCAATACAAGCTGATTGACAATCAGCGAAGCAACAATGACCACTAAAAGCATGACAACGGTGATAATAACGACAGTCCTTGTAAGCATCTTGGTGCCTTCGATCGGTTTGGAGAGCGTTACCAGGTATGAGCCTGTTCGCGCTTTTTGGATGTAGCGCTGCTGGCGGTATTTGTGCAGCTCGTTTTCGATCGTATCGCGCATGGTCACGTTCTCTGGCGGCAGTACCTTTGGGGCCTGGCTGGTCGGCCGATAGGAAACCCGGGTCTCGTCTGCAACGCTGACAGGGGGAAGCTCCCCGTGCCCTCGCACGTAACTTTCGATTCTTGCGCGGTAGTCTTCCAGCGCCTCATCCAGCTCATGGATCAGTATGTAGTTGATCAGAAAGTAGTAGGTCACCCCAGATATCAGAAACAGGGCGACCATCATGCTCAGGTTAATCCGGTTGTACCTGGTGAACAGCTTCATAGGTCAGTACTGAATTTGTAGCCCATCCCATAGACCGCTTTGATGTAATCGGGGCACCCGCTCTGCATGAGCTTTTTTCGCAGGTTCTTGATATGCGAGTAAATAAAATCATAGCTGTCTGCCATGTCGATATCATCCCCCCATAGGTGCTCGACGATGGCTTCCTTGGTGACCACTCTGTTCTTATTGCTCAAAAAGTACAAAAGCAGCTCGTATTCCTTTTTGGTGAGCGCCACCGGCTCGTCGCCCGATTTAAGGACACGCTCGGAGAGGTCCAGCGTAAGGTGCCCGACTGAAATACGGGTTTTGCCCTCAAAAGATTTTCTGCGTACGATCGCCGCAACCCGCGCGCCCAATTCGGCCAGGTGGAAGGGCTTGGTCAAATAGTCGTCGGCGCCCGTGTTAAGCCCCCTTACCCGGTCATCGAGCGAATTTTTGGCGCTGACAATCAACACGCCATCAGATTTTCCGGCCGCTTTCAGCTCGGAAAGAATGTCCAGGCCACTGCCATTGGGCAAGGTAATATCCAGGATAATACAGACATACTCGTTGATCAGCGCTTTGTCAATCGCTGAGTGGTAATCATAGGCCGTCTCGCAGGTAAACTGTTCTGAATTCAAATAGGTGCACATGCTATCTGAAAGCTCCTTCTCATCTTCTATGACCAGTAATTTCATTGTAATCTCAGTTCATTCATTTTCAATATCCAAAGATTATATGTGAATCTGAATTATTTCTGGAGTCTGTCTAGGGCGTTATTTAAAGTACCAGCACCAGCGTGCCTGCCAGGATCATCACCGCGCCCGCAGCAGTCTTCCAGTCGAGGGGCTCACCCAGTATCACCACCGCGAGGACGATCGCAATCGCCACACTGAGCTTATCTATCGGGGCTACCTTGGAGACGGGCCCGGTTTCCAGGGCCTTGAAGTAGAATATCCATGAGAGCCCGGTTGCAAGGCCCGATGCGGCAAGAAACAATAGATTATTGCGGCTCAATTCCTTTAACTGCTTTTGCTCGCCGTAAGCAAACACAATTCCCCAGGCTACCATCAGTACGATCACTGTACGCACCGCAGTGGCCAGATTACCACCGATTCCCTTGATACCCATCTTGGCAAGAATCGCCGTCAGGGCCGCAAATAGGGCTGAAAGTAAAGCATAATATCGCCACATCTTCAATATATTTAATCAGGGTATTTGCCTGAATTTACTGCTTAAATTCAATTTCAAACCGGTGGATTCCCCCGGGGTGGATTCCCCCGGCATACGCATAGCGGACCGGCCAGTTATAAAACAGGCATATTTCACGAACAATCGCAAGGCCAAGCCCGGTCGAGCGGCTATTGCTGTCATTTTTGGTAAACCGCTCGAAGATGCGTTCCGGCGCGAACTGCAGCTCAGGCCCAGAGTTGGAAACCGTCAGAGTCCGATCAGCCAGGCCGATATCGACCCTGCCGCCGGGCGTAGTGTACCGCAGCGCGTTTGAAAGAAGGTTCGAGATGAGCGTTTCGACCAGATAGGGGTCGGCTCTTACGGTAGCGGCACTGCATGCGCTGGTCAACTTGATTTGCCTGCTTTCAAAGAGCTCCTCCATATTGGAGAGCTGCTGTTGGATGGTTTCTTGAAGCTCTACCGGGTGCTGGCCTGTGAAAGCTTTGTTGTCGAGCTTGGCCAGAAGCAAAAGGCTCCTGTTCATTTTCGATAGCCGGTCAACGCCTGATTTGGCCTGGACGATGTAGCCGGCCATCTGCTCGGAGATTTCAAGCTGGCTCATCCGGTCGAGCTTGGACTGGATGATGCTTAACGGCGTTTGAATTTCATGGGAAGCGTTTTCGGTGAACTCGCGAAGGGCCAGGTACTCCTTCCGGCTCCGGTCGGTCATCTCTTTCAGGGTGCGGTTGAGCTCTATAAATTCTGTGATAGAGGACTCATTTAGCTGTAATGGCTCTGTGGAGCTAACTGAAAATTGCTGCACCTTTCGAAGGTTGCCCAGAAACGGCCGTAACACATTTTTGTTGATGTAATAGTTAATAATGATCCCTGAGCCGGTCAATAGTAGTGCCTCTAATGAAAAAATGAAGAAAATACTCAGGTAATAGCGGTCCCAGCCGATATGGGAGGTCATCACCGTTACCTGGTAGCGGCCCAGGTCGAGCTGCCGGGTCTGCTTTAAAACATGGTATTCTTCTGTTTCCTTTTGAATGCGGTCGTAGACCATCGAATCGGAGAAAACATTGCCCTCCGGCTGATCCGGGGAAGCTTTGCCGATCACGCTCATGGGCGCGCTGTTGAAGTTGCCGGCCCTGATCTGCTCGAACAGCTCGTCGGCCAGCAGTTCAAGCTGCTCGTTCATTTCCGCGCCTACCTCGTAGCGCAGCATGGCAAACAAAGCCGCCCCGGTGATGATCAGGATCGAAATCGAAGCAATTAAATAGTCGCGCGTGGTCTTTTGCAGCAGTTTCATCAGGTAGCAGGGCTGTTATTGAGAAGACCACTTATAGCCCATTCCGTGCACGGTTTTGACATAGTCCGTGCTGGAAAGTGCGGCAATCTTCTTACGCAGGTTCATCGTGTGCACATAGACGGCGTCATAGTTATCAGCCATATCGTAATGGTCGCCCCATAAATGTTCGGCGATCGATTGCCTGCTGACCACCCGGTTTTTGTTGATCACAAAATAGAGCAGCAGCTCATATTCTTTTTTGGTCAGCGTCAGCGGCTGGCCCGCAACCGTGACCGATTTGTGGGCCATGTTAATGGAAAGGTCATCGATCCGGATCTGGTTCTCGCCATTGAACGACCGTCTGCGGAGCAATGCAAAGATGCGGGCATTAAGCTCTTCCATATGAAAAGGTTTAGTGATATAGTCGTCAGCTCCGAGCTGCAAACCTGAGACCTTGTCATCAAGCGAATTCTTTGCCGACACGATCAGAACGCCCGTGTTCTTGTGATCAAGCTTGAACTGCTGCAAAAGACCCAGGCCACTTCCGCCGGGGATGGTAATGTCAAGCACGACCAGGTCATAGTGGTAAAGGTGCAGTTTTTCCTGGCCCTCAAAAAAAGTGGTCGCCCGCTCGCAGCGGTATCCCTGTTCTGTCAGGTAGCTCTCCATCTCTTCGAGCAGCAGCGGCTCATCTTCAACCAATAGTAATTTCATTATGGCAGATCAATTTCATTTAGTGGCGGTAAATGAAATCAAAAAATCTAAATAAAGTTTAAAGACGCCCGGCAGCCCGCTGCTGAATTTTTAATTAATGTTATTTAGAATAAGTATAGTTTAGAAAAAATTCAGAATTGGGTTCTTATTTCGCCGCATGAAAATTCTGATCTGGGACAGAGCTCGGCGTGTGATCAATGAAATAGGGCAATTGCTGCCGGTTGAAAGAATTGCTTCCGTTGAAAGCTACGAGGATTTTCTTAAACATGCCCAGGCCCACGGCTTTGATTGCGTGGTGGCTGACCTGTCTGTTTATAATGGATCTGTGGCCAGTTTTGTCGAAAACATCAAGCAACACCAGCCCTCTGCCGGACTGATCCTGATCTGTTCGGCTACCAGCCTGGAAGAGAAAGTAGAAGCGCTCAGGGCGGGAGCAGACGACTTTTTAAGCATCCCGTTTGAGATGACAGAACTTGCCGCCAGGATATTTGCCCTCGTCCGGAGAGTGCGTGCGATGACGCATAGCGATCTGTCTTACAAAGAGATACGAATCAGTCTGGACGGAAAGCTGGTGTTCATCAACGAGCGTGAGCTAAGCCTGACCAGAAAGGAGCTCGAATTGCTGCTTTATTTTATCCAGCACAAAAACAGCGTGGTCAGTAAGGAAAACCTGGTCAGTTTTCTCTCCGGAAACAGCCAGCAGGCGGCCGGAAACATGGACATTCTTTACGCTCATATCAAAAACCTGAAAAAGAAGCTGGTCGGTGCCGGATGCCGCCCGTATTTAAAGACCGTGTATGGGATCGGCTATAAATGGGAGGGAGTTTAGTCTCTTTTTTTGATCCGTTGCTTATAAAAAGTCTAAATATCGATAACTCATTCAAAACAATTTATAAATCAATCTCTAACTCAAATGCTAAAAATTGCCTACAAATTAAAGTACGCGCTGGTGGCTCTGGCCATTATTGGATTTACCTCTTGCAGCGACGATGAAAAAACGCTCGCCCCTGTTGAAGAGACTCCTCTTCGGACTAAAATCGACTACGCGACCCTGACAGCAACGACACCTTATAGCACACCGTTCGTGGATAAGGATAAAAAATCTACAGTAGATTTGAGCAGCGGCAATAACCGTTACAAGATGTTTCAGGCCCTGAACTCGAATATGACCTCGGGCGTGAGCGGTAACAAGTTGATCGATGCCGCGGTTCTCAAGAACCTTTTCAGCAACACTGGAAATCCTTTTGCCGACAGCACGAAACTGAACACTTCCGGCGTACAGCTCCGTAACACTGTGGCCTCGTCATGGCCAGCGGCTGACGCCGAAGCCGTACGGGCCAATTTTGAGGCGCTTTTTGGTCTTTTGGCTGAGGCGTCTAAATCTGTTACACAGACTGGTGAGAAAGGTAAAGCGGGTAAAATTGGAACCTATCTGGTGGATGCCAAAGGTGTTGAGTTGGTTCAGGTTGTGCAAAAATCGCTGATCGGCGCATTGCAACTGGATTACATCAACAACGTTCTTTTGACCAAAGGACTTGATGCAGACAACAAAGCAGTTGTAACCGGCAAAGTGTACACGCAGCTCGAACAGAACTGGGACGAAGCTTACGGTCTTTTGACGCTGAACCCGATCTATCTGGCCGGCTCAACCGACGCGACCCGCGGAACAACCGAGTTCGGTTTGGGATCCTACGTTTGGGAATACAACAAGGGGGCATATGCTAAAATCTACCCTGCCTTCTTGAAAGGACGCGCTGCTATTGTAAACAACGATAAGACCGAGCTGAAGGCGCAGGCCGATTATATCAAAACTGAAACGGAGAAGGCGGTTGCCGCCTCAGCAGTTGGCTACCTGAAAAAATACAATGACGCTACTACCGATGCGGCGCGCGTTCACGCCATCGGCGAGGGTATCGGCTTTATCTATTCCCTGCGTTTCGCAAACGCTAATGGTGCCAATGCCAAATTCTCGGATGATATCCTGGCCGGACTTGGCGTGGCTTCGGCGAACGGTATCTGGGATTTGACGCCGGCCAAGGTGACTGCCGCATCAGATGCCATCAAGGCAAAATTCAAATTGTAAGTCTTTAATCTTTAAAGTATGTGGCGGCCGGCGTTAGCCGGCCGCTTCCTACCGTTACAACCATGATAAGATTTCAACCGGTCAAATCCATCCTCTGTGCCCTGACTGTATTTGCCATTTACGCATGCTCTTCGGGGGGCGGCTCAACCACCCCTGAGCCCGAGCCGGTCGATCAGGGAAAAGACCGGAAGGCCATCCTGGTCAACTGGGCTGACAACATTATTATTCCGTCCTATGCGGCCTTCAAAGTGAAGCTGGACGCAATGGTGGAAAAATCAAAGGCTTTTGCCGCCAAACCCTCGGCCGCCGAGCTGACCGGGTTCCGGCAGGCCTGGGTAGAAGCCTATACAGAGTGGCAGAAGGTCGAGCTTTTTGATGTAGGCCCTGCCTCCAAGCGCTCCATCCGTAATTATTTCAACATCTATCCAAGCAGCATTTCAGGCATTGAGGCCAATATAGCAGACCCTTCACAAAGCATGGAGACCACCTCCTCCTTTGATCGTCAGGGCTTTCCCGCTTTGGATTACCTGCTCAATGGGGTGGGGACCGGCGATGCTGCAATCATAACCTACTATACCGACCCTTCAAAGGGCGCAGGCAGATTAGCCTATATCAAACGGATCACCGACCACATGCAACAGCTGATCGATGGGGTGAACGCGGATTGGAACGGGGCTTATCGTGAAGAATTTACGACCAAAACCGGCACCGATATTGGCTCGCCGATGGGTGAGCTGGTAAATGGTTATGTACTGCACTACGAGCGCTATATCCGCTCGGGAAAATTCGGCATTCCTTCCGGGGCGATGCTCAACGGCGTGGTCGCAGCCGACAAAGTGGAGGCTTACTATAAAAAAAATATCTCGCGCAGCCTTGCCCTTGCTGCCCACCAGACGGCAGTGGACTTTTTTAACGGCAAAAGCGTAAAGACAGCCGCAGAAGGCCCCTCGTTTAAAACCTATCTGGACGCGTTGGGTGCCAAGGACGGGGCAACCGGTAAGACACTCACCGAGATCGTTAACGCGCAGTTTACGGCCAACAAGACAAAAATTGAAGCGCTCAGTCCCGACCTTCATCAGCAGATATTGGACAACAACCAGGCTATGAAGGATGTCTATAATGAACTTCAAAAGGCGGTGCGGATGCTGAAAGTCGATATGACATCGGCGATGAGTATCACCATCACCTACACTGACAACGACGGAGACTAGAATCCGCAACACGTGCGCCCGATGCCCCACTACATGGAAAGAAAAATATCACCGGCCCCGCTCGCTACGCTTCGCATAGCGTTGGGGCTGATGATTTTCTGTGGGCTTGCCCGGTTTTGGGCCAAAGGCTGGATCTACGAGCTTTACATCAAGCCCGTTTTTTACTTTCCCTTTTATGGTTTTGAGTGGGTCAGACCGCTCGGGGAGGTCACTTATTTATTGTTTGCATTTGCGATGGTTTGCGCATTGCTGGTGGCGCTTGGATTTTACTACCGGGCGGCCATTATCGGCCTTTTTGCCAGTTTTACCTACATCGAGCTGATCGACAAGAGCACCTATCTGAACCACTATTATTTTGTCAGCCTCTTGTGCCTGCTGATGATCTTTCTTCCCGCAAATGCCCGGTTTTCGCTCGACGCTATCCGGGACAAAAACGTCAGGGCAGGTTTTGCCCCGTTTTGGACGGTTGGCGCCTTGCGGTTTCTGGTGTTCATTCTTTACTTCTATGCCGGGCTGGCCAAATTGAACAGCGATTGGCTGGCTGAGGCGATGCCATTAAAGATCTGGCTTCCTGCCAGAAATGATATGCCGCTGCTCGGGCCACTGTTTAACAAAGGGTGGGTTGCCTACTTTTTCAGCTGGTTTGGTTGCCTGTATGATCTGAGCATTGTCTTTTTTTTGCTTAACCGCCGTACCAGAACCGCCGCTTACGCGACAGTTGTAATCTTCCATTTGATGACAGCGCTTCTTTTTCCGATCGGCATGTTTCCTTACGTGATGATGCTGGCCGCGTTGATCTTCTTTCCAGCCAGCTGGCATCAGAAGTTGCTGGCCCGTGTATCGGGCTGGCTTGGATGGCGGGCAGCTGCCAGTGAAATTCAATACAGCTTCGGGCCGGTGGCCCGCGTTTTTGTACCGGGCTTATTTTTAGGCTTCTTTATTTTTCAACTGGTTTTCCCATTCCGCAACTTGCTGTATCCGGGCGAGCTTTTCTGGTCTGAGCAAGGCTACCGTTTTTCGTGGAGGGTGATGCTGATCGAAAAGGCAGGCTATGCACAGTTTACCGTCAAAGACAGCCGCGGGCGCCAGGTGACGGTGAACAACAACGAGTTTTTAACCACCCTTCAGGAGAAAATGATGGCCACACAGCCGGACATGATCCTGCAATACGCGCACATGCTCAGAGATTTCTATGCCCGCAAAGGGTTTGTCTGTCCGCGTGTATACGTGGATTCCTATGTTGCCCTCAACGGCAGGCTTGGTAGGCCACTTGTCGATCCGGATGTTGACCTTGGCGTTCAGACAGACAGCTTTCGCAGTAAATCCTGGATAATCCCCCTCAATGATGAAATTAAAGGTTTATAGTTTCCTGTTTTTTTGCTTTATCACCACTTGTAGCCTTGCTCAGTATGAGTTGAGTGGAACAGTCAGATCGGCCGCTGACTCGACACCTGTGGCAGGATGCCGTATCGTGCTCGGGGCAGGTAATCATACGCTGACCGACAGCCTTGGACGTTTTCAGCTGACTTCTGGACGTTCCACAAAATTAACCCTGCACGTGCTCTCGGATGATTTCAGGCCATTCAAACAAGAACTTCAACTGCGCGAGCAGCGCAGTGAGCTGGCAATATTTTTAAACCCGCGCAGTGAGAACCTTGCCGAAGTGGTCGTATCTGAAAAGAAAACCGACTTTGGCTTTTCAAGGCTGCGCGCGGTAGAGAGCATGGGTATTTACGAGGGCAAGAAGTCCGAAGTAATCGATCCGGAAAAGCTGGTTGCTAACCTTTCGACCAACAATGCCCGTCAGATCTATGCCCGGGTGGCGGGGCTAAATATCTGGGAGAACGAGGGTGGCGGCTTGCAGCTCAATATCGGGGGCAGGGGCTTGGACCCCAACCGCACTTCTAATTTTAACGTCAGGCAAAACGGTTATGACATTTCAGCCGACGCGCTGGGATATCCCGAGAGCTACTATACTCCGCCTGCCGAAGCGATTGGCCGGATTCAGATCGTGCGGGGCGCAGCCTCATTGCAGTACGGCACGCAGTTCGGCGGGCTGATCAATTTTGTGATGCGTAAACCCAGTGAACGTAAATTCGAGCTGACGGCGCGTCAGAGCGCAGGCTCGTTTGGTTTCTACAACGCATTTACCAGCGTGAGCGGCACAAATGGCAAGCTGAGCCATTACAGTTTCTTTCAGTACAAAAAAGCGGATGGCTGGCGTGCCAATTCCCATTTTGATAGCTACACGTTCTATACCGACATCGATTACAAGCTGACCGGCAACACATCGGTTGGTCTGGATGTGACCCATATGAATTATCTGGCCAAGCAGCCGGGCGGGCTTTCGGACGCCATGTTCGCCCAGGACCCCAGGCAGACCAACCGGGAGCGTAACTGGTTTGATGTAGCGTGGAATATGCTCGCCCTGCATCTGGACCACCGCTTTAATGCCACCTCAGACTTTAATCTTCGCGTGTTCGGCCTGAACGCCCACCGGTACTCGCTCGGGTTCAGGCCTAACCGGGTGGCGACCATCGACGATAACAGCGCCCGCGACCTGATCAAAGGAGCGTTTACCAACTGGGGCACCGAGGCCAGGTATCTTAAAAGGTACAGCATTGCCGGCAGTCAATCCGTGCTGCTGGTCGGCGGAAGGTACTATCACGGTTTTAACCACAGCCAGCAGGGCCAGGGAAGCGAAGGTAAAGGGGCCGACTTCGGTTTTGTCGAGCCAGAGCGGTTTATCACCTACGACTACCGGTTTCCTAACCGGAATACCGCCTTGTTTGCAGAAAATATATTCTACCTGGGTGAGAAGTTTTCGGTTACTCCCGGCGTGCGCTATGAATTTATCAGCACCAAGGCCGATGGCTTTTACGGTAATATCCAGCGTGATTTGGCCGGCAACGTGATCAATATTACGAGGACTGAGGAATTCAGAAAGAATAACAGGCAGTTTGTGCTCGCAGGCGTCGGCCTTAGCTACAAACCCTCCACGCAACTGGAAGCATACGGCAATTTCTCGCAGAACTACCGCTCGATCACATTCAGCGATATGCGGATTTCCAACCCGTCCTCGGTGATCGACCCGGATATGAAAGATGAAAAAGGCTACTCTGTCGACCTGGGGTTCAGAAGCCGGCAAACCACCTTTTTTAATTTCGATCTTAGCCTGTTTTATCTCAACTATAACAACCGCATCGGAGAAATCCAGTTTTACGATGAGGCCAACAGGATCCTCCGCCTGAGGACCAATGTCGGGCAGGCCGTCATTTTTGGTCTGGAATCCTATGCAGAGGCCGACCTGATCCATCTTTTCAGACCGGAAGCGAAGGATTTTAATGCCGTTGTTTTTTCTAATCTGGCTTTGATTAAGTCCGAGTATCGCAAAAGCATGATGCTCGGTGTCGAAGGTAACCAGGTAGAGTTTGTCCCGAAACTGAATTTGAAAACAGGCTTCCGGCTTGGTTACAAGCGTTTGAAGGGCTCGTTTCAATTCACGCGCCTTTCAGACCAGTTTTCTGAGGCCACCAATGCCCGGGATGGGGGCATCTCCTCAGTGGTGGGTTTGATCCCTGCGTACCAGATCATGGACCTGAGCTTATCCTATGAACTGAACCGTTTCCGCCTGGAAGGCAGCGTCAATAACCTGAGCAATCAAATGTATTTCACAAGGCGCGCGACCGGGTATCCCGGCCCGGGAATCCTGCCCTCGGACGGGCGTAGTTTTTACCTGACCTTACAGTTTAAATTATGATACAGATGATCCCCACAGAGATTTCCCGCACTCCGGTGAACGCCGCTCAGAGTGTGCTCGTCGGCAAACTTCGAGCCTATTGTCACGCCAATAATCTTCGCAGGCATCCCAAGCGCGAAATGATTGTAGAAACATTGCAATCATTGGCGCAAGGGGCAACGGCGGACCATTTGTGGGAGCTAATCTATCAACGCGGGCCCAAGATCAGTTTCGCCGGGCTTTATTACAGCCTGAATTGGTTGATAGCGGCCGGATTTGTAGAAAAACAAGGCCAGGGAAAGCAGATGACCGTTTACCGCGCAAGGCTGTAGGCTGCCCGTGAATACTGACCCCGGTCTGCGCCTGCTCGGGCTGGGTATACACTGAATTCGAATCTGATCGCGAGTATGCGGTAATGAGCCTTGCGTTAAGCCCATGGCATGTTGTTGGCTGGCCCTTGCCAGCTACAAAAAATAAAACCCGATTAATTCTATGCAAATTTCAAAGGCGATTCAAGCTTATTGCGCTCATCGAAGGGCCCGTTACAGCCAGGGCCGCGAGACAGTGGCTGATATGCTGCAGGTAATGGACCGGAAAGCCACCGGAGAGGAAATCTGGTTGGAGCTCAGTCAGAGGGGGTACCGGATCAGCGAGTCGGCAGTTTATGTGCACCTGAGATGGTTGACCGACAACGGTTTTGCCCAAAAGTGTAAAGGGCAGGGGCGGATGGCCGAATATTTTCTTACCCGTAGTGGTTCCGCCCCTTTGAAATGATCAGAATTTGAAGTTGTAACCAACCCTTATCACCTGCGTTTCGTAGTAATCGTTACTTACGTAGTGAAAGCCATCACCCTGGACGGAGCGTTTGATGACCATCGTGTTGAAAAGGTCTGTCGCATTGACATAAAATTCTCCGCTTTTCACCGTCTTCTTAATCCCGGCATCGATTGAAAATCTGGACCCGGTTTTTCCCTGGGGAACAATGTCCGGCGCCAGGTAAACGGCTGAAAGCTGGCCTTCAAGTGATTTTTTGAACTTGAAATTGGCATTGATCTTGCCGCTTCCGGAGGTAAGGCTCTGTTTTTCGGCTGAAAATACATTGCGCACCGGGTACAGGTTCTCGACGGTGAATGCGGCTACGGTGTTCTTGTAAATATTCACATTGGTTGTCAGCGAAAGCCACGGGGCAAGCTGCTGTTGCCAGATTAGCTCCGCGCCGGTGTTATAGCTCTTGCCCGCATTCTGAAAGATATTGTAGATGATCGTGCTGCCCGGCACGATGCTTCCGATCCGGGTGATGGTTCCCTTGGCCATCTTGTGGTACAGCGCCCCGTACAGGTAGCCATTTTGCCAGCTGGTTTTATAGCCGGCCTCAACCGTTGAGGTAAACTGCGGCCTTAACCCTGGGTTACCCACCTTGATAATTTCCGCGTCGTCATATTTGGGAAAGATACGTATATCCACCTCGTTCGGACGGTCCACGCGCCTGTTGTAAAACAAAGAGAATTTGTTGTTATCATCGAGTTTGTAGGCCAGCCGCAGATTGGGAAACGGCTGCAAGTAGTCGTAACCGCTGCTTTTGTAGGTCGGGTGGCTAGGATTGACCGTGTATTTCAAATCCACGTATTCGAGCCTGATGCCCGCCTCGATTTCAAAATGTTTGTTTTCCAGCACGTAGTTGCCATATACCGCCGGGATAGTTTCATAGTAATTTGCCCACCCGCCTGCCAGGCTATCGATAGGGGAGTTTTTGCCCGGAAAGAACTGCATATTGGTAGGGATGTAGCGCCTTCTGACCTTGATCCCTGTTTCGAAATGCCCGTAACGTAGCGGTTTGACATAGTCGGCTGTCAGATCGAAAACGTTTTCATCCGAGAGCAGCTTGAATGCGTCCAGCCCGGTCGATTCGGGCAGGATGTTGGTGAAGAAGTATTTTTCATCCTCCCGGTGAAAGGTGTAATTCAGGCCCAGATTGAGCAGATGTCCCGGCTGGGCAAACTTGTGCTGAAATGAGCTGGTCGCAGTTACCGTCGTTTTGAGCTCGTCTTCCAAAAACTGCCAAAGCCTGTTACGCTGGGTCAGGGAAGCATTAAAGAAAGGCTCGTCGCCCCGGTCGATGATCTTTTCGCTGCTGAAAAGGGCGGCAATATTAAAGGTATTATTGCTGTTGATGTTCCAGTCCAGGCCCGCCTTTCCGGTGATAATGTTGGTATTTCGGTTTCGCTTGGTCTGCTGGCGTACGAGATCACCATTGTCGTAGTAGCGGTCCACGAATTCGTTTTTGTTTAGTGTGGGCGTGTGCAGGTAGTCGGCTTGCAAGAAGACATTTGTTTTATTTTTCCGGTAATTAAGCGAAGCAGTAGGGTTGAGCTTGAAAGTGTTGCGGTACTGAGGCCGGATGCCGGGCAGGTTGTCCTTTTTCACCCAAAGCGCCCCAAGCCCGGTAGATAAGCCGACTTTTCCGTTGAAGCCCTGCTGGCGGTTCTTTTTGTAAATAATATTAATAATCCCTGCATTGCCGTTGGCATCGTATTTGGCGGAAGGGTTGTTGATCACCTCGATGCGCTCGATGGCCGAGGCAGGAATATTGTCAAGGCTCGTCTGATTGCCAAATCCAGTGAGCGCTGTTTGTTTGCCGTCAATGAGCACCACTACTTTGTCGTTGCCCCGTATGAGCACTTTTCCGTCCTGATCGGTCGTGATACCGGGCAGGTTTTTCATGACCTGCAACAGCGATCCGCCGCTTTGAGAGATGCTCTCTGCGACCGAAAAGCTCTTTTTGTCCATTCTCGCGTCAGGCCCCTGTGCGGCCTGCTCGGTTACGGTGACCTCGTTGAGCTGGGTGATATCTTCTGTCATCGTGATCGTGCCCATGTCCAGAAACGCGCTTAACGTCCCGATCACGAGCGGTTGCCTGAGCAGTTTGAAACCAACGTATGAGCCTTCGACGATATAGTTGCCGGGCGCGATCTCCGACAACGTGAACAGCCCGCTTTCGTTGGTAATGCCGCCCAGGACAAAGCTACTGTCTGCACCTTTTTTGAGCGCGATTGAGACGAATGGCAGCGCTTTACCTTCCCTGTCTTTGACAGTACCCGAAAGGGTGACTTTTGCGGATTGGGCCATTGCCACGGATGTGGCAGCTGCTAAAAGAAGCAATAGTGTTAAAATTCTCATCAGATGCGGATTTATGGAAGAACCACGCAAATGTGAGCGGCGATTCGGAATTATTTTTAAAGTCCGAAAATTCAGTTGCCGATGGCTGAGTAGTATCAAGGAAAATGAAAAAGGTCCGGGCCGGACCTTTTTCATTTCTTAAACTTACTTTCCGCTGTTCTACATGAGATGGAAAGTAAAGGTGGCCTTTTCTCTTATCGCCTCGTAGAAGACACCTTTGTATGTACCCGGCGTCTCAAAACGCAGCAGTGCCGTCACCGTGTAAAGTCCCGGCCGGGCGCCCGCCCAGCTTACTTTACCCTGCTCATCGGTTGTCAGCTTGATCTCCTGCATGCCTGGCGCGCGAACGACCAGGGTCGTAGCCTGCAATGGCTTTCCCTGGAAGGTGGCTAAAAAAACGACTTCGCTCTTTGCGCCCGGATCATGGACGCTGCTGACAAGCAAATCGGTGAATGCTTTCTGTGAGACGTGAACCTGGTCACCCACCTGAACGGTCGCACGGGCGTAATAGTTTTGCTTGATAATGCCCAGCTTGCCCGAGGTGTTGCGCCAGTCGGCCACCTCACGCACTTTGTTTTCCAAAAGGATCACATAAGTGCCATTTTCGGACGGGGTGAAAATGGCTTGGTAGCAATTTGTTTTCGGCGTGAATTTTAAAAAAGTCTGCTTACCTGATGGGCTCACCGCCCAGGCCGTAAAACCGTTCACTTCCGTAAAACGGTTTCCCACTTTTTCACGTTTATCCTTGCCAAACTCGCCGAAATAAACGCTGACTGTTTGCTGTTTGCCAAGCTGACCGACAGATGAGGTCTCAATCCAGACCGAATGGGCCCGGCAGGCCAGCGGGGCCAGTATCAGCATCACGATCAGGGTGATTAGTTGCTTTTTCATTTTTGAATGATGTTTAATTTGATTGTGTATTGATTACCGCCCGATCGCCCAGGCTACCGCTGCATCGAAAAGCGCCAGACCGTCTGCGGTGAGAAGCGGGAAAGTGGTGTTGTCCAGAAAGAACATCACGCGCCGCGCTGGTGCGAGAAAGTCGTAGTCCATCGTAGCGCCTTTTTCATAACCATAAATAATGGCCCGGTTAGGCTGTCCGGGCAGAGTAGCGATGATTGAAGCGCCCAGTCCGGGCTTTCCCCAACCCATAGGCTGGTCTTTATGATAGACCACATTGGTTCCGGCTTTAAGGCCTGCTGCCAGTGGATGCGGCGCGTTGACAATCCAGATGTAATGCTCGCCCTTTTCATCCCCGCCGACTTCGCCGAAATCCACGCCCTTGTATCGGCCCGTATACCGCATATCATCCTGGATGTCATTCTCCCACATCATCACCGGCACCTTGCTGTCGGCATATTTGCCCGCAAAGCGCTGCGAGCTGACTGTGGAGGAAATGATCACCAGATCGAAGCCTTCCGCGCGGGTCGCCGGCTCGCTTTCGTCGGCGAAGGTGGTCACATAACCCAGCGAATCGAGCCGGGATTTGACCTTCTCGTCGATCGGGCGGTCCCGGTACTGGGTACGCAAAATATACAGGATCTTGCCCTTACTGGCTTTCAAGGCGGTTTTTGATTGGGCAAGCGCCTGCGAAACGCAGAGTGTAAACAGCGCCAACGCCATAATTCGAAGTGATTTCATATTGTAAACTGGTTGGATTTAAAAAACATAGGTGATGGAGGTTTGCCAGTTGCGTGGCGCGCCCGGATACAAACGGGAGCGGTCATAGCCGCCCACCCAATGGATCTTGTCTGTCAGATTGTTCAGGTTCAGTTGAAGCTGGATCTTTTTGACCCGGTAGTACACGCCCGCATTGATCAGCATGTAGTCAGGCCCTTTTGTGGGCGTAATATTATTGATCCCCTGGAAGCCGAAAGTGCGCTTGCCGACGTAGTTGGCACCTGCGCCCAGACCAAGTCCGCGCAATGCGCCTTTGGCCATTTCATATTTCAGCCAGATACTTCCCTGATTTTTGGGTGCGTTGGGTTTTTGCTGGCCATTGTAGGCGCTGTCGGTAGTGGCTTGCGCGCCGGATAGGAAAGCCTTGTTATATGCATAAGTGGCAATGATGCTCAGGTTTGGCAAAATGTTACCGACGATGTCAAGCTCGACTCCTTTGGCCTGGTCCTTGCCGACTTGCACGAGCAGGTCCGGGTTATCCGGGTCCTGGGCATTGTAGAGCACATTTCGCTGCGTGATTTTGTAGACGGCCGCCGTGATGCTAAGCCGGTTGTCTAGCCAGTTGCTTTTTACCCCGGCTTCGAGCAGGTCGCTGGTCATCGGGTCGAATGGTCCGCCAGCCGCTGCATTCTGGCTTGACGAGCTTTGAGGGTTGTAGCCCATCGCATAGGTTGCATAAGCGTTGACCTGCTTACTGACTTCATAAGTAGCCCCGATCCGAGGCAGCAGCGAATGCTGGATGATCTTTGTGACCGATGCGGTCGCGTAACCCGCCTTGTCAATGTAGGTTTCGTAACGCAGACCAAGCAGTGCTTTCAGACGTCCCCACGAGAGCTGCTCTTGCAGATACACGCTGTGTTGCTGGGACATGAAAGGAACAACCACGTCGGTGTTATTGGCCGTTTCCACATAGCCGGCCGTGTTTTGGAGGGCATGCGCATTAGTGCTCAGATCGAAGGACGCCACATTCGGTCTGGGGATCATTTGTCCCTTATAGCTGTAAAACTGGTATTTGGCCGAATCCTTCACTACGTAACGCGTTGCGATCGTGCCATCCAGCAAGCGGTAGCCCGCCGCATCCATTTGCGAGGAACCGATCGGTATCACCGATGTATTGTAGTCGTAGCCGCCGAGCAGTTTATGGTTTACCCCGCCGGTGTTAAAGTCCGCCGTCAGGTAAGCGGTGGCGCTGTTGCTGAACTGCTCGTTATGCCGGCGAATGGTCCTTCGGAAGGCAAGCTCCTGGATTTCCTTTCCTTTCTTGTCTACTGCGAATGCCGTGCTCCGGTGCTCGAACAGGTCCTGGCGGTAACCGGTGCGAAGAAAGGACGCATTAAAGCTGATATGTTTGGAAAATTCGTGCGTGAGCGAGGCGGTAAGCAGGTACGTTTCCTCGTTCAGGTAATCATTGATGTCGGCTACATTGAGCGAAATAGGCGTAGAATAAAGGTCGCTCGAACCGAATACGGACTGGCCGCGGTCCAGGCGACTAATTGACTTGTTGTATACCGCGTCGAAGTTCAGCCTTGTTTTTTTACTGGCCAGGTAGGAAAGGGATGGCGCGACGACGATGTTTTTGTCAAAAAGCAGGTCCCGGAATGAGCCGGCATTTTCATAGCCCAGGTTCAAACGGTAGAGCACGGTTTTGTCCTTGTTCATCGGTCCGGTGAAATCTGTTGTCATGCGCACCGTATTCCAGCTCCCGACCTGGAAGCCTACCAAGTGGCGCGGATCTTCCAACGGCTTCTTGGTCACTTTGTTGATCGTTCCGCCCGGGTTTGCATTGCCGAAAAGTGCTGCCGCGGGCCCTTTGATCACCTCGACCCGTTCGAGATAGTTGATCAGGTTTTGTCGCCAGAAGCCGGTGAAAGTCCGAAGCCCGTTAAAAAGCTGCGTTGAGCTGCTGCTGCCCACGCCGCCCTGGTTACGAAATCCCCGGATACTGACATCGTCATAAAACGTATGCTGGTTGACGCCGCTGACGTTTTTAACAATATCCATCATGCGCACTGCGCCCTGGTCGGCCATTACCTCCTTGGTCACATAAGCGATCGACTGGGGCACCTCGCGGATCGGGGTAGCCGTTTTGGTGCCGGCAAATGTGTTGCTGTTGGTGTAGTCCTTTTCTTTCCGGCCGGTGATCTCTACGGTTTGCAGCAGCTCGTCTTTGGAAGTAAGCTGCAAATTCATTTCGTGTATATGCCCGCTGCGGATTTTAACCTTACGTCTGATCGCATCATAACCCAGGTAGGTAACGCGTACCGTGTAGTCACCTGGCGCGATATCCGGGATTTGGAAAGAGCCGTCCTCGCCCGTGGTTGTTCCCTGGGAAGTACCTTCGAGTAATATAGCCGCCTGATACAGGGCCTGACCGGTTTCATCGGTGATCTGTCCTCTCACACCGCCCGTGTTCTGTGCGTTGGCGACGGACATAGTAATGGTAACCCCTATCAATAGGAGCAGCCATGATAATCTGCAATTTTTCATGAAGTAAATGGGAAACTGTAATTAAAGGATCATCTTAAAAATGGTATCGGATGGTGGTTTGCCAATTAAAGGGCGCACCCGGATGCACGCGGTAATTGTCGTAGCCGCCAATCCAATGGGTTCGATTAAAAATATTGTTCAGGTTCACTTGAAGCTGCACGCGCTGAATCCGGTAAAATGCCCCCGCATTGACCAGCAGGTATGCCGGTCCGGTAAGGCCGGTTATCGCAGTCCCGGGCCGGTGGCGGCCGAAAAGCCTTTTGCCGACATAATTGGCCCCTAATGCGAGCCCGAAACCTTTCAGCGGGGTGCCTGGGCGAAAGTCGTATTTGGTCCAAAGGTTGCCCTGATGCCTTGGCGCGTTCGGTTTTTGTTCAAAGCCGGTCGCAATGCCGCTATCGGTGCTGTAATTGCCTTCGAAAATGGTGGCGCGGTTGTGCGCGTAAACAAGCACGAGCTTCCAGTTGGGCAGAAGATTGCCGGTTATTTCCAGCTCCACACCGGCCGCCCTGTCTTTGCCTATCTGCTGCATCAGGTCGGGGTTATCCGGTGAATTGGCCGAGTAAAGCGTGTTGTATTGCAGAATATGGTAAACAGATCCTGTGATACTGAGTTCTTTGTCAAACCAATCGGATTTAATGCCCGCTTCCAGAAGCCGGCTGCGGACCGACGGGAATGGCCCTCCGCTGGTCGGGCTCGATTGGACCAGCGCCTCCTGCGGGTTGTAGCCCGTTGCGTAGGTCGCATAAGCATTGATGTTGGGTGAAATCGGGTACACCAGCCCGACACGCGGAAGCAGTATATGCTGGCGCACTTTGCGTTGCCGGGCGGTTTTGTAATCCAGCTTGTCTGAATAGGTGTCCCACCTGAGCCCAAGCAGCATTTGAAGCCTGCCGAGTTGTAATTGGTCATGGAAATAGAGGCCCTGCACAGCCGAGAAGACCGGGACTGTCACGCCGTTATAAGTCGGCGTGTAAACGTATTTGCCGATGTCCTGCAAGCCATGCCGGTTAGCGGCCAGATCGAAGCTGGGCGTGTTCGGTTTAGGTAGCATCTGCCCGTTGTAATTGTAGAAAATGTACTTGGCCGAATCTTTGACCACGTATTGGCTTGCCACTGAGCCATCTGCCAGCAGGTAGCCGGAGGCGTTGGATTGGGAAGAACCGGGTGGAATTTTGCTGTTGGCATAGTCATAACCCGCAACCAGTTTGTGCCGTATGTTGCTTGTGCTGAAAGCAAAGTTGAAATAGGCGGTAAAACTGTCGTTGAACTGCTCGATATGCCGCCAGTTGGCCTGCCGGTAAAGCAGCGAAGGGACATCCTGACCGAGCTTGTTCTTGGCGTAGGCGTTGTTGCTGCGGTGTTCGAAAACGTCTTGGATGTAGCCCGTTCTCAGGTAAGAAGCGTTAAAAGCGACCGCCTCAGAGAACCGGTGGGTAAATGAGCTTGTGAGCATGTAAATGTGCTCACGCAGGTAATCGTTGACCTCTCCGACGGTTTGGGTTATGGGGGTGGAGCTCAGCCCTTTGTCCCCTAGAATGGCCTGCCCGCGGTCCATACGGCTTTTCGAGCGGTTGTAGACCAGGTCGACGTTTAAGCGTGTGCTTGCCGAAGGCAGGTAAGAAAGGGAAGGGGCCAGAACGATGTTTTTGTCGAAAATCAGGTCCCGGAATGATTTGCGGTCTTCGTATTCAACATTGGCCCGGTAAAGTACCGTCCTGGCCTTGTTAGCCGGCCCGGTCAGATCCACCAGCAGCCGGTTGGTATTGAAAGAACCCATCGTATAGCTGATCGAATGGAAGGGTTGGTCCAGCGGCTTTTTGGTCACTTTGTTGATTGTTCCACCCGGCGAGGTGTTGCCGTATAGCGCCGAGGCTGGGCCTTTGATGATCTCGACCCTTTCAAGGTAATTCAGGATGGCTTGCCGCCAGTAGCCATTGAAAGTTCTCAGGCCGTTAAAAAGCTGGTTGGAGGCGCTGCCCTGGTTGCGGAAGCCGCGGATTGTGACATCGTCAAAGAAGGTATACATGTTCACGCCGCTCACATTCCGGATTACTTCGCTGATGCGCGTGGCCGCCTGGTCTTGCATGAGCTCCTTGGTCACATTTGAAATGGATTGCGGCGTTTCTCGCACGGGTAGGGCTGTTTTGGTGCCGATGAAAGATAGCGTATTTGTGTATTGGGTTTCTTTCCGGCCGGTGATCTCCACCGTCTGCAACTGCTGGGTATATTCCGGCAGGTTGATTTTCAGGTTTTTAGTATCATTTCCCATCACAGTTACCGCTATTTCCTGTGTGATGAAACCCAGTGCGGAGACGGTCACGAGGTGCTCGCCCGGCTGTATGTCGGCCAATTTGCAATTGCCGCCTTCGTCGGTCAATGCGTACAGGTCCGACGTCTTGCAAACCACGACGGCGTACGCTATCGGCTCCTGTGAACTGTCATGGACACTGACCATGATGTTAACAGTGGGCTGCAGGTTTGTCCCGCGATCGGCAAAAAGCAGTATTCTGTTGCCTGTGCACGAGAGCTTAGAAACCGGGATGCCGAGAAGCTCGCGTAATACCTCGGCCAGCGGCTGGTTTTCAACGCGGATACTGACCTTTTTGCCTGTGTCCAGGAAGGTATCGCTGTAAGAGAAAGTAACCTTTGCTTTTTGACTAATCATTTCCAATACGCGATGTAACGGCAGTTGGTCGATATTCAGGGAAATGCGCCGCTGCAAGGGCCCGTGGCCCTGAGCAAACGCAATCCCTGTCATCATCCATGTCAGCATGACGGCCCGTATACCGTATTTAAAACCGCTCATTCGATGACCAGCGTTTTGCCGCTGAATTTATACTCAAACTTCATCAGCATACTCATCTCTTTGAGCAGTACATCGAGCCGGGGGTTATCATAGGTCCCTGAAAAACGACGCTCGGCCACCTGTGGCGATTTAAATATGATCCGGATACCGTACCAGCGTTCAAGAACGGCTTTCATCTCTGAAAGCGGAGTGGCTGAAAAAATAAGTTTGCTTTCCTTCCAGGAAAAATAACGGTTCTGATATACGTTCGCTGAATCCAGGCTGTTTTTGCCCTCTTCGTAGCGAGCGGCATGTCCTGCGGTCAGGATCATCTGCGCCTTCGCATGGCGTGCTTTAAAGCGCACCTTTCCCTCCTGAACTGTCACGACCGTGCTTTCGCCCGAGTAGCTTTTAAGGTTGAAAGCGGTACCCAGTACTTTTACCTGGGTTTCGCCCGCGTCGATAATAAATGGCTTATCTGGATTTTTGGCAACCTTAAAGAACGCTTCTCCCGATAGCGAGACTGACCGGACTGAATCTGCGAAACGGGCGGGAAAGCGCAATTCGCTCCCCGAATTCAGGTATACGATCGTCCCGTCTGTGAGCGTGAACTGCTTCCTTTCGCCAGGCGCGCTAGCGATCGTCTGATAGCTGATAGTTGGTTGATTTTTGCGCCGGGGAGCTCCGAACTGGTACCAAAAACAACAAGCGAATATCAAACTGGCCGCTACGGCGGGCATCCACCAGCGCTTGTTTGTGATCATAACCGACCTTGAACCAGGCCTCTGAAGCGACTGCACGTGCTGCCAGATGCGTGCCCGGAGCTGCTCGGCCTCCTGGTGCCCGACATAATCAGGCGGCTCTTCAACATGGGAAGCTTCAAGCCAGGCCTTGACAGCGGCCTGTTGCTCGGTATTGCAAAGTCCCAGGTAGTATTGCCGGAGCAGTTCAGGAGTGATTTCCATTTTCTAGCAAGGGCCCTTGTTTTACCCTTTTCAAAGCTAAGTTGCACAGCCCGCTATTTTTCCCCACGCACGCTCCGAAAAAAGTTAGATTTATTTTAAAAGGTTGGCAAGTCTTTTTCTCAGATAGCTCAGCGCCCTGCCAATCTGGTTCTCTACCGTTTTTTCTGAAATGGACATAGAGCTGGCGATCTGCGTGTTTGAAAGGCCCTCATGGCGGCTCATTACATATACTTGCCTGCAGTGGCTTGGAAGCTGATCAACCAAAGAGGTGATGCGTTCGTCGAGAAAATGCAGGTCCAGCATCTGTTGGGTCGTATTTTCTGCCAGCGGATGATCTTGGATTGCGTCTTGAAGGTTTCTTGCACGGATTGCCTGGTTGCGGAAGTGCTCGGCTACTTTAAGTCTGGCTGCACGTGAAAGGTAGTTCTCGATACTGCCCTCTATTTTTAAGGTCTCTCTGCGTTCCCAGAGCGATTTGAAGATTTCCTGGACAAGCTCTTCGGCAAGATGTTTGTTCGACGTGTGATGAAAACATATGTTATAGAGCTTCCGCCACATGATATTGTAAATAGCCGCGAAACCCCGCTTGGTAGCGAAATCATGCTGATGGCCTTCGTCAAGCATTCGGGTTTTCAAGGTAGTCGAAAATATACCGCGGGTAGCGGAAAGGTTATCAATGGCAGCTGGGCCTAACCGACCGAGCCGTTGTCAAATCTGATCATAGGGACAGTCGACGTTACAAAGTTAATTAAGAATGATTATAAATAAATTTTTAATTGTATGTTTTTTGACTCGTATGCGGCATTTTACATTCAGTGTTGAAATCGTTATAGTCGATCTGGTCACTGTATTTTCTGTTAGTCGTGGAAAACAGTATTCGAGCTAGTTGGAGGGAACACATATTTGGTGGGTCAGCATTACTTGTTGGTTTGCTGTATTTAACGCCAAAAAAGGCCGCACGAGAATATCGCGCGGCCACAGCCCATCGGCATGCTTGATTTAGAACCTTAATCCTGGTCAGCAGCGGCCGAGCGGCCTTTTTTTGCTTTTGCCCGGTTAAGACTTCCGATTTTGTAACTGAAATTGAGGCGCACACTGGAATTGTAGATGTATTGGCGATACCGCTGCTCGAGTTGCGGTGAGATCAGAACCGATTCGAAGCGCATCCCATTCGTCAAAAAATTCTCAGCGGCAAGACCAAGGCTGCCTCGTTTGTTTTTGAACGCCTTGCGGAGCCCTAGCGAGTATTGGGCAAAACCTATGTCGTAACCTAGAAGATTAATGCTTTTACCCCGGTAACCAAAATTGGCCTGAGCAGTCCACCCTTTATTAAATTTGAATTGGCCGTCAAGGCGCCCTGCCCAGCGTAGGCCCGTTGTTTGTTTAAGCGTGGATTGGCCGGAAAGATCCAGGATCGAACTTTGGGCGTACCGATAGGTAAAGTCCAGATTAGTGCTAAGGCTCAGGCGGGAGGTCAGATCCATAGAGGCGAAGATGGTAGTGCCATAACCAAAATCTTTCCCGATGTTTTGTCTGCGGCTGATCACTGCTCCGGCCAGCGTGTCTGACCTTTGGCTGAGCCATTGGATATCATCCTTGTTGAAGCGGGCGTACAGCGAGACATTCAAATAGGTTTTTCGGATTTGAGTGCTGTATCCGAACTCAAAGCGATCTGCGATTTCAGGCTTCAGATATGGGTTTCCTATCTGGATATTGTAGGGATTGGCAGCGTTGAAATTTGGGTTCAGGTCCTGTATGCCGGGCCGCTCGATCCTTCTGTTAAATGCGAGTTTAATAGTGGTCAATTCATCGATTTTTTTCGAAAGATTAATGCTGGGAATCAACTTTCCATAGCTTGGGATCACGAGGGGCCGCTGGATACCTGCTGAGGCTTGTATAGCAGTGTACTCGTATCTAAGTCCCATTTTTAGTGATATTTTGTTCTGCATCGTCAGCGCGTACGACAGATAAGCTGCTGGAATGGTTTGATCATAGTCCAGAATTCCCTCTGGCTGACTTGCATCGTTGACCAGATCCGATCCAGGTCTTGCAGTCAAATACCGGTATCGACTACGCACCTGGCGGAAAGTATTTTTTAATCCAAATTCGAGCTGCTGATTCTCCCTGATAGGGAGAAGGTAATCAGCCTGGAAGATAAATTCATGATTGGTGTTATTATTGAGGTTTCTTACTATACTCGTAGGCGTGGCAGAACTTTCAAAATTACTTGCATCAAAGTTATTTGTCAGTCGGGTCTGACCATACTGCGCCGATAGACTAAACTCTCTGCCGGACCCCTGTGAGCCGTCCGGATAAATATGCAGGTAGTCGATATTTACGTCAATTGTGTTGGATAGGTTCTTGCTCAGAACATCGCGAAGAGAACCGGGTAGGCTTTGCTCTGACTCGATCAGGCTCGTATTCAGGTGCTGGTCACGGTTGATGTTTCTGACCCCTAACCTAATGCCGCCGCTAAAGGACTCGCGCGGATTAATCTGATAATCTGCCGACAGTGCGTATTGCGCCAGCAGACCCTTATCAAATCCGGTGGAATGCTGGCTGGTTTTCACCGGCGTGGATGACTGAACTGGATAAGTAGTCTGGTTAAGATTTGATTCGGAGGGGTTATAGCTAGCACGGCCACTGCCGGTCAGCCCGATCCCAACTTTGCCCTTTTGAAATCCACCGTTTAACGCCAGCATTGAAGCCCGGTTTCCGGCAGCGCCATCCAGGTCAAGATGCAGGCCCTGGAGGTTGTTTTTTTTGAGGATGATGTTAATAATTCCTCCGGTACCTTCCGCGTCATAGCGGGCAGAGGGGGAGGTAATCACCTCTACTGACTTTATCTGATCAGCCGGGATTTGTCTGAGCGCGTCTGCGATATTGCCAGCCAGAATAGCCGACGGCTTGTTGTTGATCAGCACCCGGACGTTAGTGCTTCCCTGCAAAGAAAGTTGCCCATTTGGATCAACAGATAACATGGGGACCTTTCTTAGAACATCGCTTGCGTCGCCTCCCTTAGCCGCCAGATCATCCTCGGCCTTGTAAACGAGCCTGTCAACACGATCTTCAACAAGGGCTTTTTTACCTGTTACGGTCAGCTCACTCAAATTTTGTGAAATGTTGCTCAGTTTGATAATTCCCAAATCGATGTTATCTGCTTTCGTAATTTGAACGTTTTCTATTGATTTGGTGGCGTATCCGATGAAGGAGATGACAACCCTATAAGAGCCTACCGAAATCCTTGACATCGAAAAACTTCCTTTTTCGTCGGCGACAGTTCCGTCAACAATTTTGCCGGTTATTGAATGGTGCAGCGCAATCGTTGCGAAGCCAACCGGGCCAAGGGAGGAGGAATCAAGCACTGAGCCTGTAATTTTTCCGCTTCCGCGGGATACAGCTTCTGTTTGGACATCCGGGACATTCGCCGGAGAGTTAATGCTTTGAGCAACAGAGCATGTGATACTGGCCGCACAGATGAGACCAGTTAGTACAAACCGCATAAGTTTTCTTGTTTTCTAAGGCTTTATAGCCAGGTGGTAAAAATGGCCCCAGCTGAGCGTATACCTTGGCTCAGCGTAAGTGCCCGATTGGTGTTACAGAATTTGAATATGGAGAATAGTGCAATTGCCGGGCAGGGGCAGGGCCACAGGATACCGTATTGGGGATATCTACCCAGTATTCGCGGCAGATCGACAAGCCTTCGCACCAGCTTGCAATGCTTGGGCAGAAGCGGCCGAAGAACAAGTCTTCGGCCGTCTGATCATCGTTTAGCGAAGCTTGATCTGAGTACAAACCGTGTCTAGCGTTTCCGCATTGATCGCGTTAAGCGTTACATTTTTTCCCTCTATGGTAATAAATCCGGCAACAGGAGGACCGGCAAAATACTTGAAGTCTTTCGACCAGGGGCTGCTGAGCGCGCCGTAAGGCGTCGAGCCCCCCGCACCGTTGTTCAGACAGTAGAATGACCGGTTTAACTTAATTTTTGGACCCTGATATCCTTCCGCGTATCGCGAAGTTTGGTCGCTTACCGACAGCAGCGAGTAGTTATGTTCATCTCCGCTGATAAAACCTACGAATTTCTTTCCCTTGTTAACCAGGATGTCCAGAATTTCATCACGACGTTCGATGATCCCTTTGGAGAGCGGCTTGCCCGCAACCCATGCACGGCTGGTGTTTTCACCTTTCCACCACATAGCATTCATCAAATGGTCTCCGTTGGGAAATACCGAGCTGTGGTGAAAAACGAATATGTGATCGATGCTTGCGTCTTTTTCCATTTTGCCGACTGTTTCAGCAAGCCATTTTACCTGCTGATCCATCATATAACCGTCACAGTTTCCGCTTGTTGAGCTCGGTTCCTTACTGAGCCAGTAGTCGCTGTTCATGACAATAAAGGCGGCATTGTCATAGGTAAAGTAGTAGACGTTTTCCAGATACGGAGGAAAGTCCATCTCTGCTGGGTTTGGATCGTAGCTGGCGCCATCCTCGCTTTGCGGACCATTCTTTGGATGAACAAAAGCTTGGGCAAACGCAGCTTCGCCAGATGAAGTCTGATATGGGAAGGCCTCGATATGCCGGTTGTCTTTTTTGTCTTCGCCGATGAGCATGCTCTTGCTAAGCTCATGATTGCCGAAACCTGTATAGACGGGCATTTTTGACCAAAACGGTTCAAATGCTCTTTTGAAATTGGTATACTCCAAAAGGTGCCCATCAGTGGACGGGTTTCCACCGGTTGTGAAATCTCCCATTACAGTCAGGAAGGCCGCATTTCGCTGATTGGCAAGGGCCATAATTGCACGGCTGGCCTGATAGTTTACCCCACCGAACTCGCGCTCACCGCCGCCGGTAGCCGCCCGGCTGGCTCCCGTGTAGGCAAATGTGAAAGGTTTACGGCTACCTGCGGCCGGGGCAGTGCGGAAGCTGTGAGAATCCTGACGATCGGCGTAGGCGATCATGTAAGAATAATTGCTGGCCGGTTTGAGTCCGTTAAGCAGGATTTCATGGTGGGTCAAAGCTTCTTTGTCAGAAAATACCTTACCGTCAACTGTGATGCTGGCTTTGACGGGTAGTTGCGTTTCAAAGGAAACTACGCATCCTTGCGCGTTGAGCTCATTCACCATCGGTCCCTCGATAATGGTTGGAACAACTTTGTATGGACCATTACCCGAATATGCCACGCGTCCTTCGTAGATGGTCTTACCGGTTTCGTTCATCACGCGGTATCCCATTACGACCTTGTCTTTGTCCTGTAACCGGTAGAAGTCTTCACCCTTAACAAACAGATTCTTTATGTCAAGTAATGCCTTGCCATCTTCCATATCTGCTGTGCCCTGAAATGCAACGGTTGGGTAGCGGTCCGTTTCTTGAAGCGGGCCGTAAGTTACCGATCCCTTAAACCCCGGAATCGGGATTTCAACCAGGATACCTACATCGTTTCCGGTAGCAGTGCCGATCATGTTCGAAAGAGTGTACTTGTCTTTTTTTAGGATGTCGACATACGTTTTGTGGTTGTCTGTCACCGAGAGTTTACCGTCCGAGTTGTAATTGACTCCGTGCAATACTGCCGGTATCTTGGCCCGATCGGCGTGTTGAGCAAAAGCGGCGGTGGTTGGCAACAGCATTGTTGCCAAAACTAGATTTTTCAAAATGTAATTGTTATGGATTAGAAGAGATATTAATTATTCAAACCGGTCCCGTTCGATTGATAGCAACCGATATCGGTGCCCGGCGGGGTAATTTCGGATGCTCCGAAAATAGGGTCTACCTTGGTAACCGCTGTCGAGATATTGAATTTCGTCGTCCCTTTTCCCAGGCAGGGGGACGAAGATTGGAGCCTGAAATCATAATTTCCCAAAAATGACATTGTACCAAGTACCGCCGGCACCCCGGAAGCGGAATACCTGACAGGTAACGGGTAGTTTACAAACTTGGGGTCATTTCTACCTACAAGTACACTGCCGTCGTATGCGTCTCCGGGTATATACCCCGCAGGCAGGTAGGATGAAGGCATTGGGATGTCGCTCGCAAGCGGTTTTGCAAGACAGTTTTCGGGGTAAAATTGGCCGGTGATCTCAGGGGCATCCCCATAGTAGAAATTGTTTCCGTACCGGATATTAGCCGTATCTGCAATTGAGGTTGATTTGCCGAAATAACTAAACGTCTTGGTGATTCGAAGACCGTACCTATCGTCAACGAAAAGGTTATTATAGGCCAGTCCGCGGCCGGAGCGTTCAAAACCAATTGATGACCCGCGGCCATTTGAATTTCCCGCTCCACCATAAATGAATCGCCGGTAGCCGCCATTCAGAATCGTGTTGTTATAACATACTGCGTTGACCTGAGAAAGCAGGCCTTTGCCATTATCAACTTTGATCGCATTGGTAGAAGGTCCGATAATGAGGTTATAGGCAACATTTCCCTGACTTCCGTTCAGGATCTGAATGGCCTCCCCACCAGTGTATCCGCATTTTTCGAAGATATTACGCATCAGGTGGAATTTGCCGGATTTGATGTTTACAGCCGCATCGCCATCGATATGCCCATATATCCAGGAGTCTTCAAATATGAGCGTTCCCTTCTCGTTGTTGAATGAAACCGGCGCGGTGGGCTTCCCGTTTTCAACCCCGAATACCTGACCGGTGGCAGCTATTCCGCCCGCGAATTCAATATGCGTAAATTTGAAGATCATAAACCGCGCCGAGGTGTCCCCCTGAATTCCTGACCATAGGCCGGAATAAGCCGGATCTGTAGTCGGATCCTGGCCAATAATGTCGCGCTTTGCCACATCCTGAACGGTGAAGAAAACAGGCTTCTGCTTCGAACCGATACTTGCCAGATTACCTTTCACCCAAAATGCATAATTACCCTTGAAATAGATCTTCACGCCTGGCTGAAGAATCAGTGTATCACCCTTGTTGATCGTAATGTCTCCGGTGACATAGTAGGTTGAATCAGCAAGTAGGGTTCCTTTGACAGAGCCCGAGATCGGGCCAGGTTTTACCGGAAGACTCCCAGCTACCTTCCCGGTTGACAGGTTAATCTGATCGAATTCGGTGCAGCTCAGCAGGAGACAGCAGATAAATAGATTAAATAGTTGCTTGTAGCTCATTGTTTTACTTATAGTTTTTTGATCTAATGGAGAGGGAGGCTGCGCCCATCAGCTAGAGTGACAACCGGACCCCGGCGAGCACACTTTGTTTGAAGACGTCCTTTTGAACCAACATCCGGCTCGATGCGCCGGACGCGCCGGATGTATTTTGCTCTGCGCTGTTGCTGGCAAGGATATCTTGATAAATATTGGCGCCTAGAAGGTTGGTCGCTTTTACAAACGCAGTTATACCGCCTATGAAGGACTTATTGACCGAAAGGTCAAGCTGAGAATTGGCGCGCTGCCACTGGTCCAGGCCATAGTAGAGCGAGACGACCGATATTCGTTTTCCGGTATAGACGTAGGTTGCCTGAACATTCCAACCGTTTCGCGCGCTTTTGTACAATAATGAAAGGTTGGCGATGTGGCTGGACTGGCCCTGCAAAGGTCGTCTCTGGTCTTTGAGCACCCCGACAGTGTTTCCTGCTTTGTCTAACTGCTGAATCAGTTTAGGCGTTGTAACAGAAGACTGGATATAGGTGTAATTACCGCTTACCCCGAAGTTTCCCAGGAATTTAGAAAAGAGCAGTTCCAATCCATAATCCTTGGCAGGTTTGTCCGGATTGGTGGGCTGTAGGGTTACCTTGGCGGTAGAAGTGGCGCTGCCAAACGAGGTTTCGATGGGGTTAATCAGGTTTTTATAAAAAGCGCCAATGATGACGTAGTTGGTTGTAGAGAAGAAATTCTCGTAGCGGACATCCACATTTTGAGATCTTGTGTGTTTCAGGTTTGGGTTGCCGCTCTCATAGTAAAGATCGCCGTTGATCAGCGTTGGAACAAGTTCGTAGATATTGGGCCTACTAATACCTGCAAAATATGAGGCTCGGATATTTTGGCGGTCGGTAAGCTTGTATTTCAGGTTCGCACTCGGAAGCAGATCGGCATATTTGTAGCTGCCGGTCTTTGCGTCAAGAACATCCGAAATTCTTGAATCGTATTGTTGTCTTGTGACTTCCTGGCGGACTCCGGCAAGAAGTTCAACGCGGCTGCCCAGGTAAAACTTACCCATTGCATACAATCCACCTACAGTTTCCGTGCCGGAATAGTTATTGGCGTTCGTTGAGTCTGCAAATGCGTTTTGGGCTGGAGAAAAGGAAAGTTGTAGCTGTTGCGCAGATAGATATTGCTGGACGCCAAGGCCTGCAAGTACGGTATTTAAGTTATATCTGTTGTAATAACTGAAGCGGTCTTTCCAACGAATCATACCTCCAACGGTTATGTCTACACGTTTATCAGGAATGTACCTGATGTTGGCATATACGGACTTGTCCTTATCGCTGCTTCTAAGCCACTGAAAGTTCAGTGGGTTGCCAACATACAGTGTGTCCGAGTACTGATTTTTTCGGAAAGTGCTCAACTCGGTCCAATTGGGGCGAGTCGACGTAGCCACCGCATATGATCCGGTCCAGTCGGCCGAGACTGAAGGCGAGAACTTGTGGTAGCCAGAGACAGCTGCGTTGGCGATTGTCTTTCTTGTGAAGACGACCCGGTCAAAATAATCTATTTCGTCTGCCTGCGACAGACCGGTCTGTACCATATTGCGATGCTGCTTTTCGTCGAGTCGAAGAAAGATTCCCGATAGTTTGATCGAGTTTTGGTCATCAATCTGGTAATCAAGTTTTCCCTGTAGCCCAAGGCGGCTCTGCAGGTAAGAGTACTGCCTGTTTTGTACGGTGGTAAACTGGCTGCTATTCGCAATAGTTTCCTGTGTATTATTGGTGATAATCGATTGCCCCGTGTACAGTAACGAGTTAGATCCGCGGTATTCCCGGATGTAAGTGCCTCCTAGCAGGAAACCAAGTTTCTTACCCAATATCCGGTTACCAATGCTTAGATTACTTACCAGATTTAAAGGCAGCTTCGTTTGGTTAAACCGAAGCTGGCTCGTCGGAAAATCAGAGACCTTTGCCTGATAGCCATTGCCATGTTTTTCTGATGGAGACTGTAAGCTGAACCCACTTCTGTCGAAGCCGGAAAAGGCGCGGCCGGAAAAAATAGTATTGGCTCCTGTCGCAATACTACCGTTGACCTGCCATGAGTTGGGGGCCTCTTTCATAACCAGGTTCGTGGCCCCGCCGATCGCGTTTCCTTCTACATTCGGCGTTAGTGATTTGATTATCTCGACTCTTTCCATCAAGTTCGCAGGAAACATGTCCAGCGGAATAGCCCGCGTCTGAGGGTCCGGACTAGGGAGGATAATTCCGTTTATCGACGAGTAAGTGTAGCGGTTTGGCAGGCCTCGAATAATGGCGAACTGCCCGTCTCCGCTTCCCGAACGCAGCATCGATACACCCGAAACGCGCTGAAGGACATTTCCTAAGCTGATATCAGGTGAAATTTCTATTGCTTTGGCCGATACGATATTCAGAATGTTAGCCGCTTTCAGCTCGCTTTTGCGCGCTGATTCATCCGATTCACGGTCGGCTGCGCCGGCAATTACCAGTTCTGTCAGGTTTTGGGCCTCGCTGTTCAGATGGACATTTATCCATCTCTCTCCCGATCGCGGTATTTCTACCTGTTCTTCAAACGGTTTGTAGCCGATGTAGGAGACTGTAACCTTATATGGACCGACCGGGAGGTTTTTGAATCTGAATGAGCCGTCGAGTTCTGTGATATTGCTGACGCTGATACTTTTGCCGCTTACAGTTACAGTTGCGCCGATCAGGTCGTCGTTGTTGGAAGGGTCTTTAACCTTGCCGGCCAAGTGTTGGGCGCTGACTGCGGTTGATGACGATAATAGGACGATCGCCAGAAACGCATCCCGTATCGGGTAGGTGGTAAAAAGAGAGGGAAACCAGTATTTCATATGTTGTTTGGGCTTTTTCGCTGTGCAAAATTGCCTTTCTGGCCGCGGTCCGCAAAAAAATGCTGGTAACGAAAATATTATACTTTTCTGAGGGACTCTTCAGAATTGCCGGACTTGACTGCCAGCGTTTGTTCGAAGAAAACCAGGAAAGTATGCTTGCTTGTCTCGCCAGCGTAGGTGTACTGGATTCTCATATTATGCAGGCTGACAATTTGTTTGACGATCGCCAGGCCCAGCCCGGTTGATTCTTGGTTAGCCGGGTCCTTGGAGAAGCGGTCAAACAACTGGTCGGCGGGAAAGGGTAGGCATTGGCCTGTATTGATAATCGACAGATGAGAAGGTGTTAGACTTAGGTAGATGCTTCCGCCGTCAAGGTTATGCCGCACCGCGTTTTTTATAAGGTTGGCAAATAGGATTTCCATCAGGTAGGGGTGGGCTTCAAGGATAATGTCTGTCTGTATCGATGTGTGAAAGTGAAGATTTTGATGACTGGTAAATTCTTTATACATCGCCACAATTTCGGTGAGCATCGCAGAGACATTGATTTGGGAGTTGACAACAAATTGGTGGTTATCGATTTTGGTCAGCAGCAGCAAAGTTTGACTTAGGTTCGAAAGACGCTGTAAGGCCTCCTTGGATTGATATACCCGGCGAAGGTCGCTCTCGTGTAGATTGTTCGACTGCATTAGTGTATCCAGGTTGCCCAGAGCGATTGCCAGCGGGGTCTGGATCTCGTGAGACGCATTTTCAGAAAACTGACGCTGGGATATATATTGATTTGTCACGTACTGGGTGAAGGCAGTCAGTGTATGGTTCAACTCCTTGAATTCGGCCGTAGAGCTAATCGGTACGTTCAAATGACCAGGTTGATCAATGCGGTACTCCCTGATCCGGTCGAGTAGCTCATAAAACGGCCGCCAAAGCCCCTTTGAAATTTGTAAAATTACGATACCTGTTAAAGCCAAAAGAATCCAATAGGTACCCACTACGATCACGGAAATATTCCAGGTCAATTTTTGCTGCTGGTCGTAGATTTGTTTGAGCGTGACCACGTAGTTCTTTCCCAACATGGTTAGTGAGGATTTTAGAATTCTTACCTTGATCTTTTTTCCATCACGACCACGCTTAAAATCGCTTACGTAAACAGGCGGCTGGTGAAAGGCCGGGCCGGCAGACCTGATTTCCACATCACTGTCCAGACCCAGGGACTCCAATGGGCGATCCGGCATTCGCTCCCTCCGTTCTTTGAGGTGCATCATTCGTCGGTTGAGCTGTTCGTCAACATCGGATATGATCGCGTAATCAACCAGCTTGTAGAGCAACCAGCCACCTGTTAGCCCAAACGGGAGCATCACTACAAGGATGACTAGCACCGTCTTGTTCAAAAGTTTCATGCCATCGTTAGAATGTAGCCCAGGCCGTAGCGTGTATGAATATATTCGGGGCATCCGGCATCAACGAATTTTTTACGGATGTTGCGCATATGGGTATACAAAATATCATTGCTTGCAAGATCCATATTGTAGCCCCAGACCTGCTTGGCAATCGTGAGCTTATCAAGCAACTGATCAGGATTGGTCATAAAGAAGAATAAAAGCTCGTATTCCTTTTGGGTCAAAAGTAAAGGTCTTTGATCTACCTTGACCTGCCCTGTGGCCGGATACAATACCAACTTATCAAATATTAGCGGCGCGTCTTGTTGCGCATATCTTCTGCGCATCACCGATTTTAATCGTGCGTTTAATTCGGGCAAATCAAAAGGCTTTATCAAATAATCATCCGCCCCTAAATCAAGTCCAATGATTTTATCTTCGAGCGTATTGCGGGCAGAAATGATAATCAGGCTGGACGTGAGCCGTCGTGACTTCACCCTTCGGATCAGTTCCAGCCCACTCCCGTCAGGGAGCCCTATATCAACGATGATACAGTCGAATTCTTTGAGCAGCGTCTGTTCGATTCCTCCCTGCAGGCTGTATCTGGTTGTTACATGGTTGCCATGTTGTTGCAGATAGGATTCAAGTAATACGGCAAAGGCCTTTTCATCCTCGATCAAAAGTAGTTGGGTAGCTTGGTTTTCCATTTAAATAACACCCTAGGCAGCCAGCTCGCGCCAGCCCCAATCCTTTAAGTTCTAGATTTTAAAAGGGTGTCAGACTTTTGCACATCACCCAAAATCCGGAGGCGCCAAAGATTGTGGCTCTCTTTTGTCCCTGATGGCAAAACGGTCGAAGTAACAGATGAATTCTGTATTTTTTTTAAAGCGTTTGCTTCTGGCAGGATGCCGCAGAGACGCTACCTGCAAAAATATGCCAGAAGGCTTCATGAGCCGGCACTACGGTGCGGGCTAAAAAGTGCAAACTCTAATTTCTGCGGTCTCAGGCCTGTTCAGCGCATAGCTGCATTTTTTTGATCAGCGCCTGGACTGAAAGCCATTCAGTCTCGGATCTGCTGTTGTCCTTACCCGAATAATATTGGACAAGATAGCGTCCTTGCTGCGCTGATCGCGTTAGGTCAATTGTAAAGCTTTGGAAGGATTTTAAACCAGATTTTTGATAATTACTTTCATAGTTTTCAGTTTTTAGAGCCCGCACCGCATCCTGATCTTTACTGCGCATGCAGTCAAAAGCCAGGTACCTGCCATCGCGGGATTGATCTGCCATCAAAACCAAAGGCACAGAAATGTTCGCAAATATGGCGGCGAGAAAATCGGGTTCATCGCAGAAAATTGGCGGCACGATGACTTCCATTGCCGGCCATACGGTTTTAAGCCCTGCGGTTATCTGATCCAATAAAGCAGAAGATAATCCATGCGGCCTGATTGTCCCTTTGGACGCTACGTGAGAAGCTGTAACTTCACCGAGTTCCGCCTGCTGATCACTGAACAAAAGGCCGGTATCTGGAAAGCTCCGGGTAAACTCGTTGACAAGCTCATCGAGCTCGACCCTTAATTCGGGATGGCTAAACAGCGCTTCAGGCTCGATCTGCACATGGTGCTGGAAAGGCTTTCCTTTACCGTAGAACATTCTTGCTTGCGGGTAGCGCGCCGACAGACGTTTGAGAATTTCGAAAATTTTTTCTCTGGCTTGCATAAATTTGGCTGTTAATTGATCCAAGGCACAACTGGAAAATGTCCTGATGCCTCAGGGGCGGCACTTAAATTTAACAACGCTGGCCAGAAGAATCGGATAAAATCTGAATTTTTCGTGCGCACCAGAACCAAAAGCAAGATTCTCCACTAAAGACATAGTTAGTTGCCTGGTAAAAATCCGCCAGAAAGTGGCAAGGTTCGCAGAGAGAGGCTGCCACCAGGGACCAGACTGGTTTTGCTTGCCGTATCATCTTGGCCAATATGGTTTCAGATGGCCGCAGACCACCACGCTACGTCTTGGCATCACGTTGCTCGACGAGTCTATTCCAAATCTGCGCGCAAACTTCGGCTTCTTTTTCCGGGCTTTCAAACGCAAACGGTAGCGGAAGCTCTAATTTGTCATCCCGCAGCCAACTGGCAACGGCCAGAATCTCTTCGTACGTTGCCAGACCACTGTGATAGCGAATTAGGATTTCTGGTGTCATTGTTAGGTTTACAGATCGGTTTGGCTCAGTTTATTTGTGCTGTTTTATGGCCGGCAGACCACTTATAGTCCTCAGATACTTTAGTTGTGCTGGTTGTTTTCATAAGCCCATTTCCAAATTGGAAACTCGCACACTGATACCAGGCAATGGCCTGTTCAACCAGCTGTTTATTAGCTTTCACTGGCTTTGCCGAGCCGTCGGAGAAATTTGGCAGAAATGTATCCGTCAGTCTCTGCGGTCGCAGAATTACCAGCGAGTCGTGCCTGATGTAGCCAAGGCTTTGGTAGGTACTGATAAAGGCACGCTCGCGGCCTTCTTCGAGCTTAAAGATATCGTAGCCGAAGAATTTGCTCTTGTAAGAGAAGTTCAAAAGGCCCAGCAGCGTAGGCGCAAGGTCGATCTGGCTCATAAGACGCGGCATCTGGCCCGGTTTGACAAGGCCCGGCGAGTAAATAAGCAACGGTATTTTATAGCGGTTTACTGGAAGGTCGGTTTTGCCGGCACTTGATGCGCAATGGTCGGCAACAATGACAAATACTGTGTTTTTAAACCAGGGCTTTTTACTAGCACTGGAAATGAACTGACCGATAGCAAAATCGGTGTATTTTACAGCCCCTTCCCTGCCGGTGTGGGAAGGAATATCGATCCGGCCCTCAGGGTAGGTGTATGGCCTGTGGTTGGAGGTTGTCATCACATGTGCAAAGATGGGCCGTCCTTCTTTCGTAGTCCGGTCGATCTCTTTGATTGTCAACTGGAAAAGGTTTTCATCGGCAACACCCCAGATGTTCTCGTAGTCTATTTCTTTTTTAGATAGGGCAGTCCGGTCAACGACCTTGTAGCTGTTATGGTCAAAGAAGTACCCCATGTTGTCAAAGTAGCCGTAGCCACCATAAATAAAGCGGGTTTGGTAGCCTTTGTGCTTAAACACACTGCCCAGGGAAAACAGGTCCTCATTCGCCGGCCGCCTGACGATCGACTGGCCAGGGGTGGGAGGGGTCGCCAGCGAGAGCGCTTCCAGACCGCGAACGGTCCTGGTGCCGGTGGCATACAGGTTTGTAAACAGCAGGCTTTTAGTTGCCAGTGAGTCGAGGTTCGGGGTAATTTCTTGCGTATTTCCGAAGCAGCCCAAAAAATCAGCGCTCAGACTTTCGACACTGATCAAAATAACGTTTCGCCTGAACTCGGGCCCGGTATTGACGATGTCCCTTTCGATGCTATGTGGATCCTGACTGGTGAAATGACTTTCCTTTGTCCGGATCAGAGAATGTAGCTCGGTGAAAGCCTTTTTTTGATCAAGACTTGCATAAAACTGATTATAGTTGAGCTCGTTGTTGCGGTAGGCAGCAAACAGCTCGTACATACCGTTGCCTGCCAGCTCGTTTACAAATGTATTAGCGCTGAATTGTTTGAGTCTGTTATCGATTAGCTTGTAGCAGGCCAGCAGCGTGATCGCGTAAACGCCAAATACCAGTGTTCTTTTTCCGAAACCCAGGGCCTGCGCAGGAGCGCGCCGGATCATCTTCATGAGCACGGCTGTCGAGCCGACAGATGCGGCCGTCAACAAAAGAATAATTATTTCTACCGGATACGATTGCCGGATATTGCCAATTACTTCATTGGTATACACCAGGTAGTCAACTGCGATGAAGTTGAACCTGGCGCTGAATTCATCCCAAAAAATCCATTCGGAGACTGCGTTGAAAAGCAGGATGAAAATCAGCAGGAACACAAGTCCGCTTATGATCCATCGATAGCCGCGACGGCCAACAAATCTTTTCGGCGTCAGCCAACCTATCAATACCAGCGGTATGACAAAATACAGCGCGTTTATCAGATCATAGAAAAAGCCAACAGCAAATGCGATAGGCAGACTTGTGTAATCACCGTCCAGTCCATTCCAGGACTTTACCGTCAAAGCAAGCCTTGTCAGCGCCGAAATACCGATCAGAAACCCGGTTATAGCCATTGCCGGAGTAAGAAAACTTGCCCTGCTTATTTTCTTCTTTAAACGTGAGACAAGTCCTGAGATAGCATTCATCTATATTCGATGTTCGAGGTGTCAGTGGGGCCCGATGGCCTTTTGAGAGCCAACCTATGAGCGAATTCTGAATTTTTTTTGAAGAGATGGATGTCCGGGTTTAAAGGAGTTGTCCGGTTTTAGATTACCTGGCGCTCAGTAGGTGACACTTACCAAAACAGGTCAAGGTGGTTCAGAAATAATTCAAATTTGGCGGGTAGCTTTCGCTCATGAAGATTCTAATCATCGAGGACGAAGCATCACTTGCCAGGGACATCTGTGCGTATCTTGGCTCTTCGGGCTATCTGTGCGAGCATGCTTTTGATTATCCGCAGGCGATGGAGAAGGTCGCCCTGTACACCTACGACTGTATACTGCTGGACATGATGCTTCCCAGCGGTGATGGTATGATGATACTGCATGAGCTGAAAAGCCGGCATAGACAGGAGGGAGTCATTATTATCTCCGCGCGCGATGGCTATCAGGATAAAATCACCGGTCTACAGGTCGGGGCTGATGATTATCTGACCAAACCATTTCATTTGGCAGAGCTTGCCGCCCGGGTACACTCGGTGATAAGACGCAGGAGCTTCGGTAACTGCAATATTGTCAGCTTTCGGGAAATTCATGTTGACGTGCTCTCAAAGACTGTTCTGGTGCATCAGACGCCGGTGATACTGACCAGGAAGGAACTGGATCTGCTATTGTTTTTCATCGGCAACCAGAAGCGAGTCATTTCCAAAAGCGCGCTGGCCGAGCACCTCTCAGGGGACATTGCTGACATGTTTGATAGTCATGATTTCGTGTACGCCCATGTGAAAAATCTGAAAAGGAAACTCACTGAGGCGGGCTCGGAGAATTACCTGCGAAATGTGTACGGCTCTGGCTATAAATGGGAGGCATGAAAAAGCTGCTTGATAAAAGTTTGAAGCCGATTGCGGTTTACGCTCTTTTGGTCTTGCTATTGAGCATTCCAACCTATTTTGTGATCATAGATTTCATCTGGGAACGCGAGCTTGACAAACACCACTATGCAATCCGCCAGAAGCTCCAGCAGCGGATCAACACCATGCACTTGCCGGATAGCTCAGTGCAGAAGACCATCGATATGCTTAACCATATCCAGCCTGGTTTCTCATTTACCGAGGACACCGTGCATCCCCTGCAAGATAGCTTGTACACCATTATCCGCTATGATGCTTTCATGCAGGACCGGGAGCAGTTCAGAAGCCTGAGAACACATGTGACGGTTAACCGGCGTCTGTTCCGCCTGCTGATTGAAACGAATATGGAAGAGATTGACGAAACCATCATTGTGCTTTCAGCAATGACATTTTTCTTTCTAGGGCTGCTGCTGGGAGGATTTGTATGGCTGAACAGGCGGAGCTCGATCCGCATCTGGAAGCCGTTCTATGAAACGCTCGGAAAACTGAAGTCTTTTCGTCTGGAAAGCGAAACTCCGCTTGTGTTTTCTGCCAGCGAGATATATGAATTTAACGAGCTGAACGGCAGATTGGCTGACCTTACTCAGACTGTCGTGGCTACTTACAGAACCCAGCGAGAATTTACCCAAAATGCTTCGCACGAGCTTCAAACGCCGCTGGCAATCATCAAGTCTAAAGTTGATATTTTGCTGCAGGACGAGCTGCTAACCAGTAACCAAATGGAAGCATTCGAGCAAGTCAACCACGCGGTGGGCAAGGTAATGCATATCAACAAGAACCTGCTTTTGCTCGCAAAAATCGAAAATGGATTCTTTGATCGGCAATCCGGGCATGTTGAGCTGCGCAATGCGATCAATGAATTGCTTGAACAATTTGCCGACTTTGCCAGTGAGAAGCATATAGAAATCTCGCATTGGATGCCAGAACGGGTAAGCCTAGAGGCAAACAGCGCATTGACAGATATTCTTCTTGGTAATTTGCTTATCAATGCGGTCAGATACACCGCAGAGCATGGATCTGTCAGTATTACCCTGGAAGATTACAGAATATCGATTGCTAACACCGGACAACAACCACTGCCTGACGGCAAACTTTTCAAACGCTTTTCGCAGGTCTCTGAATCTTTGATCGGTAGCGGGCTCGGACTCGCCATTGCAAAGCAGGTATGCATCTATCACGGCTGGGTTATCGATTACCAGTACCGGAAAGGCCAGCATGTATTTTCCATTCTTTTCAGATAACAAATCAGAATCACGTCCATGTCATTCTCTGCTCGTCTGCCTTCTATGATAACTTCTGGGTTACTAACGGTTTCTTGCGCGGGAGGAGAGCAGCAGCCAGTCAAGCAGGATACGGCTCGAATACCTGTAAAGATTTCTGTGGTAAAAGCCAGTAATAACGTTTTTTATGACGAATATCCGGCGACTTTAATTGCCAGAAAATCGATCGAGATAAGGCCTCTGGTCACTGGATTTGTTACCAAAATTCACGTGAAGGATGGTGCTTCTGTACGAGAAGGGCAGCTTCTATACTCGCTCGATCCCGAGTATCACCAGGCAGTTTTTGAGCACGCGCTAGCCCAGTGGCGTGCGAGTAAGGCAAGCCACGGCAGGGCTGAGAAGGATGCTGCTCGTTACCGGGCGTTGCTATCGGCCCGTGCAATCGCAACGCAACTCGCCGATAACGCAGAAGCCGATCTGCGGGTCGCTTCAAGCGAGCTAGCCAGGGCCTGTGCGGCCGTCAACGCCGCACAGGCAAGCCTGAGATATGTAAACATTTCCGCACCATTTAGTGGCATAGTCGGCATCTCTAATGCCAGGGTAGGCTCGGCGGTAGTTGCCGGGCAGACGGTGCTTAATACAATTTCTGTTCAGGAAGGATACTCTGCTGAGTTCTTTGCGGACCAATCCGAAGTTCACCGCTTTGACTCCTTGCAGACTAAGGGCGCAAAGCAGTCACCTTTTTTCCTTAGGTTGGGTGATCAGATTTTTCCTGATTCGGGCAGACTTGTCTTACTGGACCGGATAGTAGATCCCAATACAGGGCGGATCAGGGTTCGCGTGAGTTTTGATGATCCTGAGCAGCGCCTCAGGGTGGGTATGAGTGCGATTGTTCGCGTGAGATACTTTACGGCTCAGGGGACCATCATGGTTCCGGCAAGCTCAGTGACCGAGCAGTTGGGGGAGCACTTTGTTTATGTTTGCGGCATTGACAGCACAGTGAATCAACGCCGGATTGTGCGACTAAGAAAGACGGGCGACTCAATTGCGATCAGTGCCGGACTTAAACCAGGGGAGCGTATTGTCATCTCAGGTATTGAAAACCTGCGACAGGGGGCCAAGGTGCTCATGCAGCAATGAAATGAGCACCTTGACCGCCAGTGCTGCTAGAAGGTTTGGCCGATACCGAAAAAGAACAGCTTGTCTTCTTTGGATAGCCCGTAGTCAAAGCAAAGCACGGTGGACTGGTTCCAGCCGATTCGAAGGCCCCCTCCATATGAGTAGCGCACATTTTTGAAATCAAGATCCTGCCATTTGTCGCGGACTGTTCCCGCGTCAAAAAACGGCGTGATTCCAATCGAAAAGCGCTGTCGGGATACGGCGAATTCAGCCAGTCTTGCCCGTAGTTCCCAATTAGAAAACCAGAGCGATCTGGCTAGAAACCGGTTAGCCCGGTACCCCCGTAGAGAGTGGCGTCCCCCCATTGCATTAACGCTTCCTTCGGGCGACCACTGGTCCTGGAACTCAAAAAAGGGCGCGTTGCTACCAAATATATTGCCGACTCCAATTCTTGCTGCAAAGACCGTCCTTGGGCCAACAGGGAGCTTTTTAAAGACCCGGCCCTGAATAAAAAGCTTATCAAATTCAAACTGAGAGCCGATCACAGGCCCGGAGAATTCGTTGGCAATTTCAAAATAGGCGCCTTTTGTCGGGTCTGGTTCAAAGTCGCGGGTGTCAAAGATCAGCGCTGTTTGAAAAATAGAGACCCATCCTCCGGTCAGGCCAGAGACCAGGCCCTGCTCAAAATCCCTGCGAAGTAAGGAGAAGCCGTTTGGCGCCTCGGTCTTGTTTCCGGTTGCCGGATCCAAAGCATCCGCCTTTGTGCCCTCGAAAGTTTTGTAGCGAAGGTTCTGGATCTCGTATCCACCCATTACCCGCCATTTCCCATTTCCCAGCGCATAGTCCGCCTTCAAATTCAGCATGAACTCGGTTTCCCTGAAACGGTTTGAAAGTGCATCGGTGACCAGGTTGGCCTCCCCCGGCTCACCTTCCCTGAGAAGCTTGCGCGCGCGATCATAGCTTTCAAAGCTTGAAAAGGTTGCGGCCGGATCTGATGGCAGGTGCAGTGGTCCGAGTGTTTTTTCAGTTGAGCCAAAGTAGAGGTTAGCGGGATTTTGTTGCGCTTTGAAGTCCACTTTCAACCGCCAGCGCGAGCCTTTAAAATAGGGCGCGTCCAGTGACAGGGCAAGCTCTCTTGCGTTGGTCGAATAGTAGGAGACATTCGCTTTGAGCTTATAAAAATAGGGTGTGTAACCAAAGAGCCGGTCATCTCGCTTACCATTCCAAAAAATGTTGGTTCTGGCCCCAAAGCCAAACCCAGTCACCGGATCGGAGGAAAAGTCGGGTAATCCGGTCAGGAAGGTCCCTTCTCGTTTTTTTGCCAGATCGCTTTCCGAGATTTTTCTCGCCTCGAAAAACGATGTGCTATCTGTTTGTGCCAGAGATTGGGTGGCTGTTAGCACCCCAGCTAGTATTATCTGAAAACGCATCATAAGTTAACCTGTTTCTTGGAAAACTAATCTGCGAGTTTGAAGAGATTTGGAATTTGAAATTCGAATTTGAGCTCCAATCAAGTTGTTGGCTTACTGCTGGCGGAAATAACCTATTGAACTTTAATATTAAAGTCCAGATTTACGTCGTCAGATCCGGGCGCGGGGGTGCCGTCTTTTTGATTTGGCTGATGACGTAGCTGGACTTTTAGTTTACCTAAGCCGGCTACACCACTCGAAACTGTTCCTATTAGTCCAATTGGATAGTGATTTCCGTCTTGGTCACCGTATTGATAGCTTAGCAGCGAAGCCGGGCTTGCTGTAAACACAAGTAGATGATCGTTCGCGTTTTGCCTTATGTCTTGCGTGATGTCGATAGCCGGCGTTTTGCTTTCATCGAAAAACTCAGCGGTGATGGCGTACTTTTCATTCACTTTTAGCCTAATAGTATCAAATCTTATGGGCGCATTTCCGCCGTCCCCGTCAGGATCCTTGTAATAAAAAGATAAAACGCTGTCGCTGCCAACCGGTTTGAAATGTAAGGTTACCGAAGTGATTAACTCGTTTTCCTGATTTGGTGTTAACTGATTGCCTGAGTCCTTGCATTGAATCAAAAGTAGTGTAAGTAGCAGGGATAGCGGCGTTAGAGCTCTCTTAATTAGGTTCATTAGTTTGTTTCTGGTTATATATTTGCAACATGGTTGCAAATATATAACCAGAAACATTATTGGCGCAATAAAGTAGGAGGTGACAAGCCAAAACTCAGGGCACTAGCCATTTTATTTTCGGGTCCATCTTTGAAGTGGTCTTGAAGGCTCGACTGAGTTTAGGCTTTTTGGGCGTATACTGGAAACGCCAGTGTTAAACCCAGTTTGATCCCGTGACCGAAATCCTGTAATTCTAGCAGCAGTTGTGATTTTGACTTCGTAGGGCGGGCTTTGATTGGGACGAACTACTGATCACCTGGTGCGCCCTTTTAGCCTGTTAACTTTGCGTTGCAGTCGTGAGAGGTAGAAGGTTATTCCGGCCAGAACGACCGCTATCACTGCGATCACTACCCATAGTTTGCCGTCCTGCCGTAGCGCTTGCGAGACCGGTCCCTGTGACTGACCCATGCAAGTGATGGGGTAGGTGACCAATACCACAATCAGGTGTATAAGCTTGAATTTTGAACTATTTTTCATTGGGGAATGGAGGTGTCGTTAACTTTTTGATCTTGCTGCTCTTGCTCTTCCAGGACAATTTCTACCCGACGCGCGCGGAAACGAAGCTGGGTAATCCAAATCCCGAGCATGGTAAAGCCAATAAATGCAGGGCGGATGATCATAGTAATACTCTTATCCTGGTCGTACTGGTTGAACCCCGGGTTGCCGCCATTACCCGGATGCAATGAGTCTGTTAACCGCGGTAGTATCATGATCAGGGGAATGAACATGGCAAAGGCGAAGATATTATAGATCGAAGACACCCGGGCGCGCCTCAATTCATCTTCAAAAGAGGCCCGAAGGATAAAATAGGCCAGGTACAGCAGCATTCCCACCGCCACCCCATTGGTCTTCGGATCGTTGGGCCAAAAATCCCCCCAGGCAAAATAGGCCCAGACAGAGCCGGTGATGCAACCCAGGATACCAAAAAGGATTGCGGTGTTAGCAAATTCAATCGCCCAAAGATCATCAAGCATTTGTCCTTTGCTCAGATAGCGGATCGAGAAAACTGCCGACAGTAGCAGAAGCGTCATCATCGCTATCCATAGTGGTGGGTGGTAGAAAGCATTCCGGATCGTTTCATTTAATATCGGAAGTTGAGGGACCGGGTTGATTAAGCCGGCAATAAATACGTAAAAGAGAATAACTACAGTAAAAATTTTCCACCAGAACTGCCGGAGATAATTCATAGAACTTTTCAATGGTTTTATATAACGAATCAAAGTGATTATGCGCGATTTTTGCCATGTAACCAAGGTATCCGCACAAAACTCGCAAACATTAAACCAAAATCTGAATTAATTTTAAAGGCTGCTATTTTCATGCGTTTATATCTACCCGTTCTTCCGAAATAGATGTTGTCGTGGCTGAAATCAGGAACTTAGCAGGTCAGTTAAGATGTTGGCGGTTTGATGGTTCAAATTTCACGGAATCAGAATCTTACACTTTATTCAGGAGGTTACTATGTTTTCTTTTTGCCGCAGTGTGGCTGCCGCTTTCATATGCCTTGTCAGTAGTCATGCTATATGCCAGTCTTTGCAACCCGGGCTTTCGGGAATGGCCCCTTCAAAATGGCTAACGTTCAGAAATACGCACTCGCCTGGCAAAGTGTACAACTTTGCAAACTCCGGCGCTAAAACCTACACCTATGAGGAATACTTCGCCAGGGTCTGGCTACCGCTGGTGCACGGGAAAAAAGTGACCGTGCTTTTAGGGCCCAACTACCGGACCGAACAGTTTGAATCCAAAACGGCCGGAGAGAATCCTATTCGCAGTATGGGAGGCTTCAACCTTCGCTCATATGGGCTGGACTTGAATTCATTTGTCAAGCTGGACAGTACTTTGTGGCTGGTAGCTACTTCGCACTTTAATAAGAGCGGTAATATGGCCGAGATGTCCTTAAAGGATGTTCTGCTAAACTACACCGTCTCTGCGGCGCTTTTACGGAAGAGATCCATAGACAAGGAGTTTGGAGCTGGACTAATGGTCAATCAGAGCTATAAAACCACCATTTTACCAGTCTTGATTTTTAATTACAATTTCTCAGCTCGTTCGGGTTTGGAAATGATGCTGCCCAAGCGTGTGGCCTGGCGGCAGAATTTATCAAAAAATGATATCCTCTACCTTCGTGGGGAATCTGTGACAAGAACTTATTACACTAATCCTTTGGGATCCCAAGTGCCGTCGGTTTACCGGCGGGTCGATGTCGATTTAGGCCTTAGTTATAACCGCCGGATCGGGAGCTGGGCTGGCGTTGAGATTTCTGCGGGTTACCGCAAAAATCTAACGACCAAGCTGATCGAAGGTGCCTTGCCGGTAAAGCCTTCGGGCCTTGCGATGACACTGGATCTCTACGTTCAGCCTCCAAGTTTTAAGGGCAAAAGGTAGATACCCGTCCGCTAATTATCCAGGCTTACTTCAATCGCTTTTTCAAGCTGAACATCCCTGCCTTCGAGCACATCGGTGATAGTGGGAATGAGCGCGAATTCGGGGATAATGCCCCTGCCAGGTGTTTTGACGGGATTGACTGCATTCGAATACCGGGCGGTGGGTATCGCTATTTGCAGGCCCGAATGGGGAAGGGTTTCCCTTACGGTTCCCCCCGAGTTGTTTCCCTCATACCCGCCGCCGGTCTCTTCGCCGACGAAAACAGCCCTGCCGCTGCTGCGGGCGACAGCGCAAAAGTCCGCAGCGGTGGAAAAGGTCTTTCCATCGATCAGTACAATTGCGTTCTGCAAAAAGTGGTTTTTGGAAGCCTGTTGGACAGCAAGCCCGGGGTGATCCTGGGCCGTCATTACAGGTTTGGATTTGGATTCAAGCGCTGAGAAATAACGAAAGGGCTCTGCTGTCAGGTAAGAATATAGTAATGCGCCGTAGATATCATCGCCGCCGCCGTTTCCGCGCAGATCGATGATCAGATTGTTTATTTTTCTCTGGTTAAGTTCTTGGAATATTGTTTGCAGAAACGTGGGGAAATTCTGGCCAGCATTCTCGATTCGCTCTTTGCTGAATGTGCGGATGGTGAGTATGGCTTGCGCGGTGGCGGGATAGGCAATTTCAAGTGGCTTTCCATTGCTGCCGGTTTTATATGCAGGGCACAGCGTGTTTTCAAATTTTGCAGGTTTCAGCCTAACCTCCCGTGGATTGCCACCTTCGGTCGATAAACTGACCTGGTAAGCGGTTTTCACACCATAGATTAAGTTATACAGGAAGGCGAAGGCATCGTTGTTTAACGTCGCGTTTTTCTTTGTTTGGATTCTACCGTCTGAGGCCAGGTATAGCATGAGTTTCCGGCGGATCTTTTCAATCGGCTCTCCGTCGATCGATAGGATTTCACAGCCTGTCGGCACATTTTCATCTTTGCTGCAAAGCACGAACGCGCGGCTGTTTGCAAACCAGATTTTCAGCGGGAACATCGGCACAGCGGCCGCGTAGCGTTCCATTAGTTCGCCCGGCAGATTAGAGCTGGTGTGCCCGCATTCAAGGGCGCTGACAGCAAACCGGACCAAATTATTGAATTCAATAAGGCTCATCGGGCCTTTGATACTGGCTTGGCAGCTATCCAGCAATCGGTCCAGAGACTCTTGATTTCTGTAACGGTAGATATCGGGATGATGCCGGATTAATGCCTCTCGAAAGAACTGAAAATCCTCTTGAAATTTGAGGCTTCCAGGGTCGGGTTTAAGTCCGAACCCGGTTTCGGCTGGCCACTAGCTGCTGAGACGGTCAGCAGAAATGAAAAGGCAATAACAATCCCTTCCCATAAAATGGGTGTTTTTAATCGTGTCATGACGTGTTGGTTTAGAGCTTACTTGTGATCTGTTCTTTTCAGGAAAATGTAGTAGGCCAGCAAGCTTCCCGACAAGCATAGCGATAATGCGGCAAGCCCAGCCCAAACACTAGGATCGGTCCATGCGATAATACAAAAGCCCAGGGCCAGACCCAGGAAAATTACGAGCCATTTGATGCATGAGCGTAGCGACTGCTTTCGATCCGGTTGGAGCAAAAGCGTGGCCAACTGGTCTGTCACGCCGGATTCCAGAACTTTTTCTTTCAGCTTGTACTGGAAATACCGACTTGTTAGTTCGAGCAGAAACAGAAGGATGAATGCGACCAGAAGTATGGTTACCCCCAGTGCAACTTGGTCCCGGTCGATATATGTGCTTTTTATTGTTTCCACTTTTGCCAGAGCTGGAAAGATTGTTGTAAGCAGAATTGATATCTTCTTTTTCATGTCTGATTTGCCTTTTATATGTTAGACCGCCGCGCCGGGATATTGTTGCAAACTTTGCGGGCCTGTGAGCTGACGGAATTTTTGACGGTATTCCCACCGGATGCTTGTCAGCAGCAGCGAAAACAACAAAGCGCCAACAAGCAACGCGCCACACATGATCGCGCTAGCATCCGAAAACACTTTACCTGCCAGTCCGGCATTTAGAAACCAGAACAGGCCAGCGACGGCAATAATGCCCATGACCGAAATGCACACAACGAATGTCAACCCGGTTGCGCGGGTGGATTTTGGTACAGGAAGCCTGCCCAACACCAGCGGCACAAGATCAACCTCAAATGCTTCTGGCTCAGCGCTAGCCAGGCCACACGTTATTTGCTGATAAAGCCTTACCTGGGTCGAGCAGCGGGCGCATTGCTCAATATGGGCTTTGAGCAATTGGTCAGTGGGGAATTCTCCAAGCGCATATTGCTGTATTTCAGTGTCGGATAGGTGTTTTTCTATTTTCATAGTCCTTTCTGGTAAATGATTTGAAGCCGCTCTTTGAGCATTTTTCGTGCCCTGAAAAGGTAGCTCTTGATTGTGCCTTCGGGTAGGGCGACTATCTGGCCAATTTCCCCGTAGCTTAGCTCTTGCTGATGGTAGAGTGTTATCAGAAGCTTGTATACAGCGGGTAATCTCTCTATTTCTGATTGAAGAAGGGCAGTCAACTCTGTTTGAAAGAGATCACTTTCCGGATCGGCAAGGTCGGCGATCTGATCCAGGGTAGAGAAGTGATCATCTTCGCTTTCGGCCGGCACGTCATAATACGTAGTCAAACCTGCTGTCTTATTCTTGTCAAGTTGGTTAATGCAGGTATTGTAGGCGATTCTGGCAATCCAGGTAGAGAGTTTAGATTCAAACCGGAAGCTGGCCAGCTTTTGGAAAACTTTCAGATAAATATCCTGAGCAACATCCGCTCGCTGCTCCTTGTCAGCAATCATCCTGAACACAATCTGGGTAATCAGCCCTTCGGTGCGCTTGATGATTGCACCGAAAGCCCGGGTGTTTCCATGGAGCACCCGTTCTACAAGGAGGCGGTCGGTCGGCTGGTGAGGTTCTTTTTGGTCCATTGCTAATGATTGGACAGCGATGGCTTTAGAAAGTTGCAAAAAACGGCTAATTACTATTTTATCGCCCTTTCCGATAATCGGTTGGATCGGGCAGTTGGCCGGTGAAAACCCGGCATTGACCTTGTTTTTTAGTAGTAATCAGGGAATTCGGTATTATCGCGTATGATTCAGCCGACCAAAGAAGCCTGGCAGCCGGTGTTGGAAAAGAAACTTCCGGCGCTTTTACACCTTTTTGCCTGGGGTGTCTATGCGACCCTGGTGTTCTATGGAAACTATGCCCGAATGTCTCCACCTGTGTTTTTTATACATTATGGCCTGGCATTTGGGATGCACGCGTCCAGCTTTTACCTTAACTACGGCTATCTGGTTCCGCGGACGTTACCAAGGCATAGTATAGCCTGGTATCTGGGGATTAATTTGCTGGCAGCGGTGCCATTAGCAGCGGCTGTCCTGGTGCTGGAAAATGTTTTGTTGCCCGAGGGTAATTCGCTCAACCGTTTATTGACAGGTGAGCTACTGCCGCTTGTGACAAGAATCTGCAACTACATCGTTTTTGCTCTGTTAGGTCTGTTTGTCAGGCTTTTTGTAGATTGGCAAAGAAAACTTAAAAAAGACCGAGAAACGGAAAACGAGCACCTAAAATCCGAACTTGCAGTCTTGAAAGCGCAGATAAACCCGCATTTTCTTTTTAATTCTCTTAACAACCTGTATGCCCTTTCCTTGCGGCAGGCTCCTGAAACCCCTGGCGTGATTTTGCGCATTTCCCAGATGATGCGTTACCTGCTCTACGAGACGAACGCAGAAACGGTGCCGCTTGAAAAAGAGATCGACATGATACGCACCTATGTGGCTATGCATGAGATTCGCCCCAGCACTGCCGGAAAGATTTATTTTCAGACAGCCGGCAACATGGAAGGTGTAATGATTGAGCCGCTTCTGCTTCTGCCGCTGGTGGAGAATGTGTTTAAGCACGGTTCACTTCCCATTTCTATCCGGGTGAGCCTTGACAGTAATCAGCTCAGGGTCTGTACTGAAAACAATTTACGTGCTGCCGGGCCTGAAACTTCGGGAGGCGTAGGCCTGGCGAACTTGCGGCGCAGGCTTACTTTACTTTACCGCGATTCGCACGAGCTTTCACTAAACCGGCACAAGGAGTCGTTCACTGCCGAGCTTTCCATTGATTTGAATATTGATAGCCATGATTAGATGTATTGCAGTTGACGATGAGCTGCTCGCCCTGGAGATTATTGAGAATTACGTTGCCAAATGCCCCTTTCTCGAGCTGGTAGGTGCATTCTCATCTCCGTTAGAGGCGCTTCCGATGCTAAATAACAGCGAATGCGATTTGCTGCTGCTTGATATCAACATGCCTCAGGTGAACGGGCTGGATTTTTTGCCGGCCATCGTCAGTCCGCCCCTTGTCGTGCTTACCACGGCTTACCCCCAATTTGCGCTGGAAGGGTTTGAAGCGGGCGTAGTCGACTACCTTGTTAAGCCATTTTCGTTTGAGCGCTTTTTAAAGGCGGTGCAAAAGGCGCAGTCGCAACTCGCCAGACCAGCTGCTAGCGTGCCTGAGCATATTTTTGTCAGGTCCTCCCACAGAATGATCCGTGTCGATTTGGATCAGCTATTGTTACTTGAAGGGAAGAAAGATTATGTCGCTTTGCACACCGCTGGCCAGGTGATCGATACCCAAATGACCCTTACTGCTTTCCAGGAAAGGCTCCCTTTAAACGATTTCCTTCGCGTACACCGATCGTTCATTGTTGCCCTTAACAAAATCACCACCATTGAGCGCAACATCATTTGCATTGGAGATATCAGGGTTCCGATCGGGGATTTGTTTCGCGACGAATTGTTCCGGCGTATAAGCTAGCCGGTTTCAGTCATTTTTTTGTCGGTTAATTCAAGGGGTTTGAAGGCAAAAAGGGGCTGTCGGTGATTTTATTTCTGCTTGTGAAAACCTGCCTGTTTCTTTGACTTGTAATCAAAACAATCAAAGAGATGAAACAAGCGGTTATTGAAACCGACCATCTGAGCTATTGCTTCCAGGAAGGCGAAAGGGTTCTTGATGACATCAATCTACAAGTTCCTCAGGGAAGTATCTATGGCTTTCTGGGACCGAACGGGGCTGGAAAAACAACAACGCTACGCCTGTTGCTGGGGCTTTTGCGCAGTGAGAATTCTGCCATACGCCTTTTCGGTCACCAGTTGCAAACAAACCGCATCGAAATAATGACCCGCACCGGCTCACTGATCGAGCAGCCCTCACTTTATCTTCATCTGACCGGTCAGGAGAACCTGGAGGTTTTTCGCCGCGCCTATGCATGTGCCCAAAGCAGGGTTGCCCACGTGCTGAGGCTTACCGGCCTTGACGAGGCTGCCCACAAAAAGGTCAAAGCTTACTCGCTTGGGATGAAACAGCGCCTTTCGATTGCCGTTGCGCTTTTGCACGACCCGGAGCTTTTGATCATGGATGAGCCTACCAATGGCCTGGACCCTAATGGCATCATCGAGATCCGGGAACTGATCCGTGATTTAAATGAAAACCAGGGAAAAACCGTGCTGGTTTCGAGTCATCTGCTGACAGAAGTCGAGAAAGTCGCCACCCATGTCGGGATTATCCACCACGGCAAGCTGCTTTTCCAGGGGACGTTACCCGAGCTGCAAAGTCTGCAGCACCGGCATTCCGTTTTGGAGATCCAGGTTGACAACATTACCCGTGCCGAGCAGATTCTTGCCGGCCGATTTTCCGTCTTTGCAGCAGACGGTTTTAACATTCGCGTTGGCCATTCAGGCCCTGAAGACGCTGCGTTGATCAACCACATGCTCGTCGGTAGTGGCATCCGCGTGAGCCGGCTTGGCGTTGTCGGTAACGACCTGGAGAAGCTTTTCTTACAAATTATATCCGCCTGACCCCATGAAATCAAGATTTCTTTCCAATACCCTGGCAGAGTTTATCAAAACAAAAAGAAGTTTTGCCCTTTGGTTGACGCTGCTTGCGGCCGCATTCATTCCGGCGATCAACGCGGTGATCCTGCTTGAAAGGCCGGAGATGCTGCTCGCCAAGTTCGAACAGACCCCATGGCTAACATTTCTGCGCTTTAACTGGAAAAACGTCGCGGCTGTAATTCTTCCGATGTATATCATATTGATCACCAACCTGGTCGTGCAGATCGAGTTTCGCAATAACACCTGGAAGCAGGTATACGCTTCACCAAGGTCATTTGCCGACATCTTTTTTTCAAAATTGCTGGTAGTTCAGGCCCTGGTGCCATTTTACATCCTGTGCTTTGATGTTTTTGTTATCATTTCTGGCCTTTTGGTCCACTGGATTAACCCGGCCTACCACTTAACGGCAGCAGGTATAGACTGGGAGAATTTAATGTTGATTTCAAGCCGGATTTACCTGGGCTGCCTTGCGGTCTCGATCATACAATACTGGCTTAGCCTGCGTTTCCGAAATTTTGTGGTTCCGCTTGGACTAGGTCTGGGGCTATGGATTTCGGGCATCATATTGATGGATTGGGATAAATCGATTTACTACCCATACGTGTATTCAGCATTTATGTTTTTTATTGATTTTGATAAGGAACCGGAAAAGCTCGTTACGCTCGTACTGAGCTCAGTGGCAGCGATCATTGCATCACTAGGCATTGCTTACTATGATACCAGCCGGTTGCCGGAAAAAGGTTAAATCCCAGTAGCTGTAGTTTTGAAAACTAATATGATTTTTAAAAAAGAGCCTTTTGGTGCTCTTATTTGATGATTGTTGACTTCATTTGTATTTAAACTGATTACAAATAATAAATGAAGATTCTATTTACTTTCATTATTCTGACCTTAGGTTTCTCGTCCGCTATGGCTCAATCAGCGCTGTTCAAGGGAAAGGTCAAAGACTCTGAGCAGCGACCAATCCCCTTTGCAACCATCGCCGTTCTTGGTTCTGCAGATGGTGTAAACGCGGACCAAAAAGGGAACTACCAAATATCGTTACCCGCTGGAACCTATCAGGTTGAAGTATCCGCGGTTGGATTCGAGAAGATGATGCAAACAGTGACCCTTGCGACCGGTGAGGGCAGCTCTGTTGACTTTGAGTTGAAGCAAAGCGAACAGCTCGCCGAGGTGATTGTCTCGGCAAGCCGAAAGCAGGAGTTTTTAGATGAAGTTCCTTCTTCGATTACCATCATTGGGGCAAAGGAATTGGCGGTTCAGAAGGCGGTTAACAATAATTTGAGCGACATTCTGGCAAACAGTGTTCCAGGGATGGGTTTTAACACCAACAGGAGTAGTAACCTTGGGCAAACCATGCGGGGCAGGGGCATCCTGGTTATGATTGACGGGGTTCCCCAATCAACACCCTTGCGGAATGGAGCGCGTGATATTCGTGCTTTGGACCCGGTAGCTGTTGAAAGGGTAGAGATAATCAAAGGCGCCACCGCAATCTATGGCAATGGGGCAGATGGCGGATTGATTAATTATATCACAAAAAAGCCTTCCACAGGCAAGGTGATAAGCGGTCAGACCAATGCCGGAGCGAGTGCTTTTCTTGTAAGTCCGGCCAACACTTTTGGCGGATCGCTGGGGCAGTTACTGAGCGGTTCAGCCGGAAAATTCGACTACGTTGTCTCAGGCCGCTATGAGCAGACGGGCGTTTCCAGGGACGCGAAAGGGCGTGTTCTTTCGCCAGAATACGGGCTCAACGATTTGAAAATGTGGAATGCGTTTGCCAAAATCGGTTATAATGTCAATGCAAAGAACCGCGTTGAGGTGATGTACAACTATTTTAGCAGCAAACAGCACACAGATTATGTGGTTAAGGCCGGGGTTTACGGAAATGTCAATGAGCCCACAACGGATGTGCCCGGAAACCGCCCGGGAAAACCGGAAGGCACGCCGTACAATCACAATGTGAACCTTCACTATTTGAGTCAGGGAATCATTGGCCAGACAGACCTTGACGTGAATTTGTACATGCAGGACTTTTATACGCTTCTTTCTTCCAATAATTTTTTTGAGGGCAACGGGCAGCCAGGCATTGTAGGCAAAAAGAAGGGCCTACGCATCAATTTCAATACACCTTTAACTGCGTCGGAGAATATCAATGGTAACCTGGTGTATGGTGTGGACCTGCTTTCGGACAAAACTTCCACTGTTCTCACTGATGGACGGGTTTCGGTGCCCGAAATGGACATGCGGAATCTGGCGCCTTATATGCAGCTAAAGTCTGTTTTCTTTCAGAACCTGATATTGAAGGCCGGCGCCCGCTTTGAGAATATTAACATCAACGTACCAACGTATTCAACCCTTGCCACACTTAATTACAGCACCGGAAAGTATACTGGCGGAGGAACGATCGTTAAGGGAGGATCTTTGAATTACAATGCGCTGGTGTTTAACGCGGGGGTCAGGTATAACAAGCTCGCGCTTTTTAAGCCGTTCCTTAGTTTTTCTCAAAGTTTCAGCATCGGTGATTTAGGTCTTGTGCTTCGGGCGGCGAGTGAAAATACATTGGCGGATCTGACAACAAGGGCAGTAAAGGTCAATAATTACGAATTTGGGTTTAATACTACACTTGGCAAGCTCAATCTGGAGGCCGCCGTCTATGTAAGCACCTCCAAGCTTGGGGCTTCGTATGTATTCATCGATGGTAAGGCGCAAATTGCAAGGTCCCCCGAGAATGTCCGCGGGTTGGAGTTTTCGGCCGATTATACCGTTTCCCGCGCGGTGAGCTTGGGGGGCTCTTACTCGTTGACCGAAGGGAAACGCACGGTAAATGGAAGTAAAGTTTATCTGGGCGGCGACCGGATCAGCCCTGCAAAAACTACTGCATTTGTCTCAGTCAACATTTTGCCCAAGTGGCAGGTGCGCCTGTAAATGCTCAATGCCGGAAACCGGAAAAGATTTGAGCCGGTGAACGGAAAGTACAGTTGCGGGACCGGCCCGATTAACTCGTTCACCACGTTTAATTTTTACACAAGTTACGCCCTGAATAATACAAACTCTATCAAAATTGGCGTAGAGAATATTTTCAACGCGGATTATTATACGATCCCTTCCCAGTGGCAGGTTGATAATCTGGCGTACGTAAAAGGCAACGGCGCAAGGGCGACAGTGTCCTACCAGCTGAGTTTCTAACGTGGTTGACCGGTTCTGAGTGGTTTACTGTTCAGTCAGCACCGGTATTGTCCGTTTTTGGACATTGAAGTGATCTTAAGTGTTTGATAACTAGCTCCTTTCTTTTTCGCTATGCTTATTTTGGCTTGAAGAGCAAGTCCTGAAATTTACACTGATCGACATGTTCCAAAGCTACCTGAAAATCGCTATCCGCAATCTGTGGAAACATAAAATGTTTTCTGTGATCCATGTGCTTGGTCTGGGCATGGCTATGGCGTTCTGCTTCCTTCAACTAATGCAGGTACAGACCAGTTTTGAAAAGGATTCCTTTCACCCATACCCCGACCGTACTTACCGCATTATCACTGATGTGACCGGGAAGGACGAGAAGCTTTACGGGTTGGCATCCTCTCCAATGCCTTTGGGAGAAAAGCTCAGCTCGGGGCACAGCGTTATCGAAAAGTCCGCCAGGGTAGTGCGTAATTTCGGCGGCAGCCTCAGCAACGGTATTAAATCGCTGAGAACAGATGGGATGTATGTTGATCCTGCATATTTTGATATCTTCGGTTTCAAGCTTGAAAAGGGAAAGCCGTGCGTGGAGCCCCGCACGGTTGTTCTAACTAGCGAACTGGCTGAGCGCTTCTTTGCAAATGCCGATCCGATCGGTAAGACCCTGATCAGTCCCGACCTGGGCGTTTTTACGGTCACGGGAGTGTTTGCCCCGATCAAACCCTTTACCACCCATCTGAAATCCGACCTGGTTATTTCGATGGCGACATTCGCGGGGCTAAACCCTACTATCGATACTGATAACTGGCAGGATTACAATACGTACACTTTCGTGCTGTTGACAAAAGGAAGCAGCAGAGCCTCACTGGATAAGTCCATTTCCGCGATCGCTGCCGAAAACAACAAGCAAGTTTCATTTAAGGATGTCAAAAAGCATGCTTTCCGGAGCCAGCCCTTGGAAGAAATTCCACTCGATTCGCAAGGTCTTTTAAACAATCCCTACGTAGAGCCACTTTGGAAAATCGGGGTCAGTATCCTTGTGCCGCTGATTGTGATTTTGCTGGCCGGCTTCAACTATGTGAACCTGACGCTGACCCGGTCGCTCAGCCGTGGCCGGGAAGTTGGTGTAAGAAAGGTAGCCGGTGCGAAGAGGGGACAGCTTATTTCGCAGTTTTTGACCGAGACCGTCGTGATCGCATTATTGGCGCTGGGTGTTGGATATTTGGGCCTTGTGGGTTTCAAATCTTACGTGCACGTCGGCTGGCTTAATTACCAGGTTCATGATACGGGTTTATTGTGGCTGTCTTTTCTGGTATTCGCAGTGCTGACAGGTGTCGTTGCCGGTATTCTGCCTGCAAGAATTTTGTCGGCTTACCAACCCGCACAGGTCGTTAAAGGAGAGCTTGGGCCGTCTGGTGTGGGAAAGATTAGCTTTCGAAAGTCACTCGTGGTGATCCAGTTCGTGGTGGCGCTCGTTTTTATGACCTTTACCGGAATTTCAAACAGCCAATTTGAATACATGGCCACCGATAACCAGAATTACAACCGGAAAGGTATTTTGAATATACCCGTTACAAGCGGGGACTTCAGGTTGTTGGCGGCTGAGGTTTCAAAACTGGCAGATGTGGACCGGGTCGGGCTTGCGTCGGCCACGCTCAACGAAGGCTCGGGAAAAGCTAAAATCAGCAGCATCGGTTCGAAGGGGCAGCAAATGGTGCCGCAGGATACCTACATTTACGCTGCTGACGGCGGATTTATCCAGAATATGCAATTAAAGTTCGTCGCCGGTGCGACCCTGCCGGAGAGCTTCCGGGATTCAATTGGTCGTTTTGTGGTGATTAATGAAAGGGCAGCCCAAATTCTGGGTTTTTTGAACCCGAGAGATATTGTCGGGCAGACCATCAAACTAAACCAGACTGAGGTACAAGTCGCAGGAGTGGTGAAAAATTTCTGTTTCATGCGTTATGAACTGCCGGTTGCGCCGCTGGTTTTGGCTTACGATCCCGCAGAGATAAAGGTCTTGTCTGTTAAAATAGGTCAGGCCGCCGATAAAAATCATGTAGAGGCGGCGCTCTCCGGTGTCTGGAAGCGGCTTCGCCCCCGTGAATCTTTTGTGTATGCCTGGTATGAGCAGCAGCTTTATGAGGATTATGCCGAAGGCGGTGATCAGCGTTTCACCGGTGTGATCGTGATGATCGTATTTCTGATTGCGGGCATGGGCCTGTTAGGGATGGTAACCTACACAACCGAAAAGCGCGTCAAGGAGGTTGGTATCCGTAAAGTAATGGGCGCGAGTGTGCCGCAGATTATGACTTTGCTCGGAAGCGGTTTTGTGAAAATGATCCTGACAGCGTCGGTGATCGCGATGCCGCTAGGTTATTTTTTAGGAGGCTTATTCCTTCAAATTTTTACCTACCACGTTCCCCTGGGCCCCGCCGTCTTTTTAAGGTGTCTGACAAGTTTGTTGTTAATTGGCCTGGCCACGATCGGAATTCAATCCTACCGCGCGGCCATGACCAATCCGGCCGATACACTCCGGTCGGAATGAGTAGATGGGGTGGCTACCGCCTTAATTGCCCGATAGCAGATCGGTTATTTCCCTTTTAGCGGATAATCATTGAGCCTCACAAACGAGTAGCCCGATTTGAGAAGGGCAGGTAACACTGTCTGCAGCGCTTCGTAGGAATTCCATTCTGGATGGTTGAAATGCATGATGATCAATGCGCCTGGCCTGACATGCTTCATAATGCTGCTTTCGATAATTGCTTTCGGTGTATTGGGTACCGCATCACCGGAAAGCACGTCGAAACTGATCATGGTAACGCCTAGCTGACGGGCGATTTTGGCGCAGGCCTCGTCGGTAAATGCGGTAGCCGACCGGAAAAACAGCGGCCGACTGCCGGTAACAGCCTGTATTTTACGTTCGTTGGCTTCTATTTCATCGAATGCGTCTGCCGCATCGGGCGTTCCTTTAATGCCATACTCGCTTTCGCCGTCGACTGAGCAGGGGTGGTGGTTCAACCCGTGGTTTTCGATTTCGAAAAGTTTGTTGGCGCTCAATTGGAGAAATGTATCATAATTCGCGTCAATCCATTTGCCGCTCACAAAGAGCGTGGCAGGGATTTTCATTTTTTCAAGGTAGCCGATCAGCTCGGCATCATAGCCGCTCCCGTGTGGGCCCCCGCACGCGTCGAAGGTCAGCGCGAGCAGCTTTTTATCTGTAACAATGTCCTCGTCGACCCCTTTGACAAACTCGCCCCAACTGCCGGGCCGCGTGTGCGCGAATTCGGCTGAGACCTTTTCTTTAAGGGCAAGGTAGGAGGCGTCCCGGTAGAGTTTTTTCAGGAATACCTCATTCTTCACATCCGCAGGCGTGGTTTGCGCATAAGAGCTGATCCAGCCCCACCAACAAAACCCAAGTGTTAATAGTACGGTTTTCATGGTCATAAAAGGCATCAAGTTTTCCAAAATACGAATTAGTAGTGAGGCAAGCAGTGAGCCCGATAACGCGAAAGCGGCTTTTAGGGGAACACATACCGGGCCATGATATCAAAAGCCTGCTTGGCCACTCTTTTGCCGTAATTACCCTGGGTGAATACCGCTACGATTTTCAGCGGCTCGACGATCATGATGTATTGCCCGCCGTTTCCCGATGCGAAAATCACGGGATAACTGCCCGATTTGGTTTGGATTACCTCATTGTACCATTGAAAGCCGTAATAGGCTGGTTGCGGGGTAGCGGCAGAGGACATGCTTGTTTTAACGAAGGAGCCATCCGGGATCAGGATCTGCGCGTGCGTCGACTCCCGGATCCAGGCGCGTGAGACAATCTGCTCCCCGTGCCATTCACCCTGGTTGAGCACTAGTCGGCCGATTTTGAGCATATCTTTCGGGCTGATGTAAAACGAGCCGGCAGTCATACCGTGGCCGCTTGGGTCAACAGTCCAACGGTAACGGGTTATGCCCAGTTTGGAAAACAGATATTTTCGGGCAAAATCCATCACAGTCATTCCGCTCGCTTTTTCGATGACACCGCTGATGATCATCGGGGCGCAGGAGGTGTATGCCCAAACGGTCCCAGGCAGGTTTTTCATGGGCAGCGCCAGGGAGAAGCTCACCCAGTCGCGCGCCTTTTCCATATCCGACTCGCAGTCCCGTGTGCCGTCCCATTCCTCGCAGTCAAAGCCGGGCCGCATTTCAAGCAGGTCTCGGATGCTCATTTTTCTTTTGAGCGGATGGGAACCAAAGGCGGTGTCCCCGGGAAAAAAGCCCGCTACCTTCTGGTCTACATCTTTGATCAGCCCTTTGTCGATAGCGATGCCGGCCAACAGACTGGTGACCGATTTGAATGCCGAACGGGTATCGTGCAGCGAGTCGCTTTTAAAGCCATTGAAATATTGCTCGTAAACCATCTGGCCGTTTTGAGAAACCAGTATGCTGTGCACATTCGGGTACTGGCCGGCTTGGACTGCCCGTTCCATCTGAGTGAATTTGTTCTGAGCACCTGCGCACGTGGTGATGATGGCCAATAGCAGGGAAGGGATTGATCTCATAAATGCCATTTTATCCTTAAAGCCTGTCCAAACCGATCGCTTTTACAAACGCCGCCTTGAAGTTTTCCCCGAGGGGAACCTCGTCCTTTTTCATAAAAATCCTGTTGCTGTTCAGGCTGGTGACTTTCGAGGTATTGACGATAAACGAGCGGTGCACCCGTTGGAATCCGCTGCCGGGTAGCTTTTTTTCGATAAGCGACAAGTGCATCGTGCTAACCAGCATTTCATCTTCGGTGAAAACCTTGGTGTTGTTCCTGCTGGCTTCCAGGTAAAGGATTTTGTCCGGATCGATGCGGTGTATGATCCTTTCGTTTCTAATGAATAGAAAATTATCAGGTGACGGCGACGGCAGGCTGCTGACCGAGATATTTCTGATAGCCTTATCGGTGGCAACCATAAACCGGTCGAGTGAAAAGGGTTTCAGCAGATAATCGCACGCCGACAATTCGAATGCTTCAACGGCAAACTCACTGTATGCGGTCGTAAAAATGACTTGCGGACGTTTGGTTAATGTCCTTACAAGCTCAATGCCGCTCAAAACAGGCATGTTGATATCCACGTATAGAATTCCGATATCGCATTCGGCTATTTTCTCCCGTGCACCCACGGCATCCCCTAAACTGGCGAGCACATTGAGGCTGGGGACTAGCTTGCAGTATTCGGTCAGGATCTCCAGTGCTATCGGTGAATCGTCGAGGATCGCGCAGTTTATCATGGCGTTATCATTTTTAGTGCCAAATGCATTTGGTATTCATTATTCTGTTTCTCTGCCTGATAGCGGAAATTGCCCGGATAAATCAGTTCGAGCCTTCGAAGTGTGTGGTTTAGTCCCATCCCCGAGTCAGGTGATCCTGCAAAAGGTCCGGCGGCTGACCGGCATGAATTGCGGACTTCAAAATACAGCCAGTTTTCCGAAAGAATCAGTTTAACCATGATCTTTGGTGAGGGGAGTTGTGCATGCAGTGAGTGTTTGAAGGCATTCTCCACAAAAACGATCAGCAGCATAGGCGCGATCAGTAAGGATTCGTCGGTCACATCTGCGATCTGATCTTCAAAGGTGACGGCCGCATCTGTCTGTATTCTTTCGAAATGAATATAGTTTCTAATGTAGGCAATTTCCCTGCTAACAGGGATAAAGGGCTGTTTTGTTTGATAAAGCGAGTAGCGCAGCAATTCTGAAAGCTTGATCAGCAAGGCAGGGACGCGGTGGTGCTGGGTAATCGAAAGGCCGTATATGTTATTAAGGGTATTAAACAGAAAGTGAGGGCTTAGCTGGGATACAAGCAGGTCGAGCTCGCTCTGTTTTTGCTGCTCGCGTGAATTGGCGTCCTGGAGCTGCCGTTGGAGGCTGCTTCTGACCAGGGAAATCGAGATGCCCAAAAACGCGAACAGAGCAACCAGCGGAAAGCAGATCGACAGGTACTCGAAAAAATACTGCTGCGCGTTACCCCTGAATAGCAGCCCTGCTCCAATGGCGCCCAAAATTGTCCAGACCGAAAAGATGGCAACCACCGTAACGGCAACGGAGGCTGTGAGCTTTTTTGCGGATAACAATTTTCCAAACCACCTTCCCAGGTAAGTACAAAGCAGAATGTAGAGGCAGCAAAATATTGCTGCAAGGCCGATACCTTGATTGCCACTGAGTACCACCGGAATGGAAAATATGGTAACAAAGGTCAGGCAAAACAAGGCATGGATACCGAGCTTTGATGAAAGTAGTCTGGATGCCAAAAGGTCCGCAGGCTTCATAGGCAGTAAGTATTGACCGGTCCCGGCAGGGTAAGTTTCTGTTCGGGAAATTAGCGGTTTCTTTCGAGGTGTGCGGGCAATGGCTAAAAATGTTCTTCGTTGAAATCCAACTTTGCACGCTTTTATGGCGGATGGCAGGTTTGTGACCGAGCCGAATGCCGGGTTTGAGCATGAAAATGTGCCTTCCGGGCACCCGTTCATATCGTTCTGTCCGGTCTTTTGGGGGGCGGCAGGAAAGATATCAAATTGCGATTGTGTTCCATAGGCCATTCAAGCCCGAATACACTTCATAAAATGATCAGCGAACATCAGCCAGGAAAATGAGCCCGATTATTTCTGCAAGTGCATTGAGTTTTGGTTACAGGCCACAGGCCAGGGTAGTAAAAGGGATCGACCTCAGTATCGGTCCGGGAGAAATATATGGCTTTTTGGGGCCGAACGGCGCCGGAAAAACGACAACGATCAGGTTGCTGCTCGGACTACTGTCGCCTGATCAGGGGAGCGTCCATGTGTTTGGACAAGCCGTCTCACGGGATAATGCCTCACTTTTTTCGCGAATTGGCGCCATGATTGAAACGCCTTCGCTCTATGAGCATCTTACCGCATTAGAAAACCTGGAAATTAACCGGAGAATCCGAAGACTTCCCCGCGCCAGCGTTCGTCAGGTACTTCAAACCGTCGACCTGGCTGCTGCGGGCAGCGTTAAAGTCCGGGAGTTTTCTATGGGAATGAAGCAGCGTTTAGGGCTCGCTATCGCGCTGCTACCGGGACCCGAGCTTCTGATCCTGGATGAACCCACGAATGGTTTGGACCCGCACGGCATTATTCAGACGCGGGAACTGCTCGAATCCCTCAATCGTCAGCTCGGAACGACGATCCTGGTTTCAAGCCATATTCTCGCCGAGGTAGAAAAGCTCGCTACCCATGTCGGTATCATCGACCAGGGGGACTTTGTTTTTCAGGGAACTATGCAGGCTTTGCAGGATTTGCGTTTGGAAAATTCGGTCGTCGAGCTTGAAACCAATAACAATTCGCTTGCGGCAACCCTGCTTAGTGGGCACTATCAGGTTCTCACAGAAAGTGCCGGTACACTAAGAGTGCGTTACACCAGTAAGGCTCAGTGCGCTCAAATTTGTCGCTTGCTCTGTGAACAGGGCCTGGACGTATACCGGCTTAATGCGGGCTCAAACGATTTAGAGAATATTTTCCTTCAAATGGTAAAGCGCTGAAATGAAAGATGTGATCAATGTTTATCTGTCCGAGCTGATCAAACTCCGCAGGACATTTGCTTTCTGGTTGACTGTATTGGGTGCTGCTATCATTCCGCTTACGATGCTGATCACCTACGTCTACAACTGGCATATGTTTATACCGGCTTCGGGCGCAAACCCGTGGGCTGAGATGTATGCAAGGGCTTTCAACGGTATAATCCTGTTTATGCCGTTGTATATTATCCTGTTAATAGGACTGACTTATCATCTGGAATACAAAGCCAATGCCTGGAAGCATTTATTTGTGCTTCCGGTCTCGAAACGGGCCCTATTCCTAGGTAAATACCTGATTGTGCTGACGATGGTTTTTTCGTTCATGACACTGTTCCTGCTGTTTACATGGATCGCTGGTGGGTTGGTTGGATTCTATAAGGCAGAACTTGGCTTCCGGCGCCATAATCCAGATGTTTTTACAGTGTTAGATTTTTCTATCAAAGTTCTGATTGCCGTTTTGGCGATCATTTCTATCCACTTCTGGCTAGGCCTCAAAATCAGAAATCTGGTTTCGGTTCTGGGTATTGGCTTGGCTGGAATGGCGCTTGCCATACTAATGAATGGGAGAGGAGGTTACGCCGATTTCTTTCCATATGCCTACCCGATCATGCTTATGAACTACGTGCCATCGTCTCCCGATGCTTATTTGGAGCGTTTCCACTGGGTGAGCCTAACGTATTTTGCTTTATTCTCGCTGCTGGCCCTTTCAAAGTTCGTTAAATCATTCCGCGGATAAGTAGATAGCTTCTTTTAAATCATATCGGAGCCATGGTCAGGCTGATGCGCTTGAAAGGACAGGAAAAGGATGCGTTACTGGCGACGGTCGCTACCAGATAGTGCTGTGTTCGGGGCTAATCTTTTCACAGCTAATGCATTCCAGGGATCAAAATTTATGAAAATAACAGGTCGTATTGTCCTGGACTGAATACCAACGATTGAAAGGCTACTTCCATCACAGAAGCAACCTTTCAATTTGATGTTTGGCGCATAGCAACAGCACGTACGGTCAGCGCCAATGCTATGCAAGGAATGTTGTGCGCTTCCAGAGAAAATTAGTACAGAGCGCCAACTGATTTGTCGAGTTTTACTTGTTCAACCTGTAACTCAGCTTGACATTAACGGTTGTTGGAGCTCCGGGAAATTTGCCGCCCCAGAAGTCATATCGATGAGTAAAGTATTTTTCATTTAGAAGATTATTAATTGTCGCGCCAACACCCCAGCCTTTCCATCTGTAATTGATCGACGCAGTCAACAAATTATATGAAGGAATAGCTCCGTTGTTGCCATCCGCAGATGCATCCTCTGTGTTAAGTGCATCATTGTACTGCTTGCTCGTAAAAGAGTCGTACACGTTGACCGTTATTGTTCCATTTCTAATTTGGCTTTCATATTGAATCCCGGCTGTTATTAGTTGTTTTGGCGCGTAGGGAAGCAGATTGCCCTTGTTTGGGCCATCATTAAATGTCGCCTTTTGGAGGGCTCCCGAAGCGTAGAGCCGCAATGATTTTATAGGGAGCAGGTTTATTTCGAACTCAAGGCCTCGATGGAGGGCTTTTCCGGAATTGGTGAACCTGCCGCCTTCCTCCGTTAATTTGTGATCAAAATTAAGCAGGTAACCGCTTATATTCAGATCCATCCAACTTACGGGGCTGCTACGTAAACCCACTTCGTAGTTGGTTGAGGTCTCAGCACCTAAACTGTTACCATCTTTTATCGTTCCCGGATCAAGCGCAGCATAGAGCACAGGTGGATTGTAACCCTTTGAAACCGTGGAGTATATTCTTAACTGCTCGATTGGTCTATACAGTAACCCGAGAGAATATATCAGGACGCTGGTTTTAGTGGAAAGCTTCTCAGCACTTATGTAGTTATTCTGTCCATATTTGATAGATGTAAACCGCAGGCCAGGGGTAAAGCTCAACTTGCGTGTTAAATTGATCTCATCATGGATATATCCTTCAAGGACATTTGTCGGAATGGTAACCGAAAATGTCGTTTTGCCGACGTGCTGCGTCGGGTTTGAACCCATCAATTTGATGCTACTCGTCTGGTCGCCAAGGTATTTCAAGCCAACAATCAGTGAGTTCCTGAGATTGAAAATGCTGTTGTTTCGGTTGTATTCAAGCATTGAACCTCCTGTGAAGATATCCCGCATATCGCCAAGAATCGATTCTTTATTCCGGTTATTGTCATACCACCAGTTTCGTTTGAAGAAGTTTGCGAAAACTGAAAGTGAAATCGTATTGAGCGAGTCGATGCTTTTTTTATACACTGTCGAGACGGAGTAGCGATTCGCATAGAACTGATCAAATGGGTTCACGCTCTGCCGATAATTTTCTTTGTATTGCTGCTCTGTTAGTCCACCTGGCGTCTGGGCATTCTCCGAATATATGTTTCCTGCAAAAGTTAGCTCGTCCCCATGATCAAATTTTGTGCCGATTCGGAATGTGAGATCATTTGTTGCAAATTCCGACCTGCTCAGTCGAAAGCCGTCACCTTGCCGGCGATTATAGTTTACGAAGTAGTTGAGCTTTCCCTTCTCTCCAAATGCGGATGCGCTTGCGTTTAAATAATTGTAGCTGCCGATTTCTATGCTTGCCTCCGCATTAGGTTTGCCAGTTCCTTTCTTAGTGATCAGGTTGATTACCCCGCCAATAGATCCCGCCCCATACAAGACAGGTGATGCCCCTTTCACGACTTCAATCCTTTCAATGGAGGCGATAGGTAACATGTAATATGCCCCTAACTGTCCGTAACTTTGCCCCAGAGGAATTTTACCGTCAACGAGCACTACGACATATCCATTTCTTGAAGGGTCCAGCCCGCGTAAACCAATTCCCGGTTTAAGTCCCCGACCGTCTTCATCCTGATAATTCGCGCCCGGTATTAGCCTTATGACATCTCCGACAGACTGAATCCCAAGATCCCTTATCTGTTTGCTGCTAATGATATTAACTGTGCTGGCAAAGTTTTTGATTTTACTGTTCAGTCCATTTGATGTTACCGTCACATCCTGCAATGATATACTCCACAGGCTGTCAAGGTTGTCATTCTGATTTTTTGACGATTGGTTTTGTGCTCGTGATGTCAGCGCGCATAATGCCAACGTCAGCGAGAGAATGTTAGTAGTCGTTATTTTTTTCATGTTTGATTACGTCTTATGTGCGCGATGCCCGAAAGGCAACTATTTGCGAAATTTTAAAGCAATAGAAATCTAAGACCAGTTCCGGGTAGAGTTGTGCGAGGCAATGCCTTCGCTGTCAGTAATGTAGGCCAGATTTTGCGGGCGCGGCTCGTGAGCATAATTAAGTGATATTTAAATTTAATTAGACTAAGTATAAACATATGATGCTGCTTTTTTCCTCCAATCAATCTGGATAGGAGAAAACTATCTGTTAGGTATCTCTGATACTTTGTTTATTGTTGGCTAGATGAGCGTAAATGGTGCTGTCAGATCACTGAAATGCTACTCGTTCGCACACAGATTGGTAATTTTGAATTCTCGTTACTCGCTTCAGTTGTGCAAACCTAGCAGTCAATTCTGAACTTTTTTTAAAGGGATGCACGCTGTGGAGATAAAGCTTGTTTGCAGAAAAGGTTTCACAGCATTACTGACCATTTTTTGAATTGTCTACCACGCGTAGGTCGCTTTGCGGATTGCCATGTATTTGTAATGGAGCGAACACTGTAGCACAGGACCGTGCCTGCGACGCAGTGTTCGCTATTTCGTTTTGCCACTTGCTCAACAATACATTGCGAAAGGCTATTAGTTTGTTCTCACTTCGCTTCGGTCTTAGGAGCTTTACCAAATTATTTCATCTTGTCGCGGATCATTGCACGGATTTCAAGGCTGGTCCTGCTACTTTGTCTGGGCGTAGTTTGCGTGAAAATGATCCCTGCTAACCTGTGCTTGCTGTCTTGCCAGGGATGGGTGCCGAATAAGCCTGGACTACTGCTTTCCAGCGTCGAGCCGCCTGTATCAACAACGTCCAGCCAGTTTCCGATACCATATCGAACCGGCCTTTCAGGTGTTGGCGAGAACGGATTATGGAGGTAGGGCGTACTCGTAATCCTTGCATTTTCCGTCTGGTCGGTCAGCATAGCATCGATCGCTTCTTCGCTTAGTACCCTATGCCCGTTATAAGTGCCGCGGTTGACCAGCATTTCCAGGAACCGGAGATAATCGGCGGCGGTCGTGTGAACGCCGCCTGCGATGATCGGGTTGCGAACGGAGCGGTAGTCGGCTGTCATCCCGCAGGGCCCGGCAATGCGCTCATCGAACAGATCCTGCCATTTTTTACCTGATACGATTTCGGCGATCCTGCCACCGATCTGCATGCCCGCGCTACCGTAATCGAATTCGGAGCCTGGGCGGGAGATCAACGGCGTATAAACGGCGATGGAATCGACTGCCTGGGCAAGGGTCATCAGTCGCTTGTACTCATATTTCTGCGGGGAGTCGCCTCCGAATCCGGAAGTATGGGCAAATAATTGCCGGATGGTAATACTGCCTTTCCGGTAGGCGGTGAAAACCGGCAGGTACTTGCCGATCGTGTCGGAAAGCGAAAGCTTGCCCCGGTCGACCAGGCTCATCATGACTGCGGCCGAAAGCCATTTCGTCGCTGAGGCGATGGGCTTTACGGTATGCTCATCCAGCCCGATGCTCTTTCTGTAAATCAGGTGGCCATTTTGGGACACCAGCACGATTACCTGATTGTTATAATCGTCCGCATGTGCTTCAATGAATTTGTCGACTTCGGTAAAATCGTAATCATCAGAGGCTTTCGGCTCAACCTGGCCGGTGCGACAGGAGCAAAATACGAGGGTACATACTGTCAGGACTTTCAGAAGTTTGATCATCTGGGCTTACGATTTGCGTTTTTCAATTGTTCTTTCATCTCTTGCTGTTGCTGTTTGAACTGGCTGAATTGTTGCGGGCTGAGCACCCCTTGCAGCTCCTTTTCTTTTGCGGTATTAATCTGCCTGAACGCTTTGATTTTGGTGATCCTGCTGCCACCACCGGAGATTACCGGGTCCATTTGCCGGGCATAACTTAAATTGATGGAGGATACTTTTGCTACTTGGGCGGAATCGAGTTGGAGCGTTTCCTTCATTCGCTGCGTTTGCCATTGCGCCCGCTCGGCAGCAGGCATATTGGCCAGCTGGACTTGCTGCGCGCGTGCCGAGGCGGCCAGCAGGAATATCCAGACAATGGCACAGATAGTTGTGGTCAGGTTCTTCATTGGGCGTGTCGTTTTGTTTCTCCGCCAAAACAAATGCAGGAATGTGGGATCAAAAATTTAACTCAATCAGCGCGGGCAAATCCGGCGTGGAATCCGGGTATTTTCCCTTGAACGGAATATTATGTGCTGAAATGTATCTGAACCGGGAATTCAGCAGACTCACAGGATAAAGCCCGCCATTCGAAGGAGATTGTTTCGGTTCTCGGCGATATGGCTTACCATTGCAACACCAATACGTCTTACAATGAAAACGACTGCATTCAATAAGATCCCCGCGCTGACCGTATTTGCCTGGCTGGGCTACTGGCTGATCTGGGTGCTGATGTTTTCCAATGCCCGCCGGGAGACTGATGCCGTTTGGGCGGCGACCGTCAATGTAGGTTTGCAGGCAGGGATCGTGTACACCAACATGCTGCTGCTGATCCCGACCTTTCTGGAAAAAAGGCGATATATCGGTTACGGTGTCCTATGTTTTGCGTTGCTGGTGCTGTTCGCCAAAATCCAGACATCGCTCGTGCCCGCGGACGTGAAATTAATCCTGAAACGCAATATTCAATATCCAAGGGCATTTCAGTTTATGCGGGCCTACCTGTTGTTTATGGTGGTGCTGATCATCAGTACCGCGCGGAAATTTGCGGCGGACCGCTTCGAAACCCTTCAAATGCAAACCGAACTTTCCAGACAGCAACTGGAAAGTGAATTGCAATTTCTGAAAAACCAGATCAATCCGCATTTTTTGTTCAATACACTCAATAACATTTATACGCTGGCCTACCTGAAAGAGGATAGCGCCGCGCCGATGATCATGAAGCTTTCGGAATTGCTCCGTTACATGCTATACCAATGTCAGACGCAATGGGTGGCATTACAGGATGAGGTGGCTTTTTTGCGTAACGTTGTGGAAATGCAAAAATTGAAATCCGAAGTCTATCAGCGCCAGGTCACATTCGAAGCAGCGGGTGTAAGCGGTGACCATCAGATCGCGCCGTTGTTGCTGTTAACCTTTTTAGAGAACAGTTTCAAATATTCGGACCTGGATATGAACCCGCAAGGCAGCATAGGCATTAAGCTGCATGTGGACGGGCGGAATACGATGTCTTTCAGGTGCATTAACACTAAAAAGGCTGCTTCGGGGCGCGAGAGCGAGCCAGGCGGGATCGGTCTGGCCAATGTGAGAAAGCGACTGGAACTCGCATATCCCGGGCGACATGCATTGGACATCGCCGATCATGCTGATACCTTTGAGATCCTACTGACTGTGAACCTATGAAAATCACCTGCATGATTGTCGACGACGAGTCCCTGGCGCGTAAACTGCTCACGGATTATGTTTCCAAAATTCCTTCGCTCGAACTGGTAGCCACCTGTGCCAACGCCATTGAAGCGGCGGCCGTGCTGCAAAGCCGCCATCTCGACCTGCTTTTTCTGGATATTCAAATGCCTGACATCAATGGGATCAGCTTTATGCAGGCGCTCGGAAAGGACCAGTTGGTAGTTTTTACGACCGCCTACACGGAATATGCCGTCAAAAGCTACGAGCTTAATGCAGTCGATTATCTGGTTAAACCCATCGCTTTCGAACGATTCTTTCAGGCGGTTGGTAAGGTGACCGGGCATTTGAGCAGGCGTGATCTGATAAAGCAGCCGGCCTCGATCGATGCTGGGCTGGATCAAATATTCATCAAAGCGGACTCAAAAATATACAACGTTACACTTGGCGATATCGACTATGTAGAGGCATACGGCGAATATGTGCTGATCCACCGCGGGACCGACCGTCTGATGCCGCTTTTGCAGCTTGGCAAATTGGAAGAACTACTGCCCTCTACGCGTTTCATACGGGTGCACCGGTCCTACATCGTTCAGTTTTCCAAGATTGAAGCCATTCAGGGTAACTCGATTTGGATCGGCAAAAAAGAAATTCCGGTCAGCAGGACTTACCGCGACATGCTGATGGAGCGCGTTCAGGTGCGGCATGTGAACTAGCTGGCCTGATCCCGCATGATCCGCGCGGGCAGCTGAATGGAAACAGAGGTCTGGTGAAGCCCCGAGGACACGGTGAGCGTTCCCTGGTGCATATCAATAATCCTGCGGGCAATGGTTAGGCCCAGGCCGAAGCCTGGAATCTTGCCTACATTGGTGGCCCGCATCATGGGCATGAAAACATCGGCGATCTGCTCCTTGGGTATCCCTATTCCCTGGTCGGTTATTGTGATAGCCAATTGATCGCCCGCCAGATCGACATCGAGAAACACCGGTTTCTTGCCCGAGTATTTGCTTGCATTGTCCAGGATGTTGATCAGTACGGTCCTTAATAATACTGAACTGCCCATGACGTGGGTTACGTCGCTTTTCTCGGTGAAAACGTCCGACAGCACCAGCTCGATCTGCTGATCAGGATGCTTTTCGCCGAAATAGGAAATGCTGTCCAGGATCGTATCGACGATGTTGACGTCCTGCTGCATTCTGACCGACTGCAACCCTTCCACTTCCGCTAGTTGGAGCAGCGAATTGGCGAGCGTAATGGCGTCTTCCAGCCGGAATAATGCCTTTTCCATGCTTACACGCACATCTGCGAGCTGCCCGTCATACGCGAGGGAAGTTTCGAGAATGCCTTTAACGACCGTGAGCGGGGTACGGATTTCGTGCGAAGCATAGGCGACGAAGTGCTCCTGGCTGTTGGCCAGGGTTTGCAGCCGGCCCAGTAGTTCGTTGAAGGAACCAGCCAGATAGGCCGCCTCGTCGGCTTTGGAAGTGCTTTGTAGCCTGAATGAAAAGTCGTTGACCGAAGCGGGGTTCATTTGCTTGATCAGCTGATCGAACGGAAGCATCGAGCGGCGGGCGAACCAGAACCCGGCGAATGCGACGATGCCCAGCAGCACAATGTTGCCGGCTATCAGGATGAACAACAGGCTGTTGCTGGCCTGCCTGCCGCCCAGGTCATAGGCTGTCACGACGGAAACGTAACGCGTGCCGTCGATCACGAACGATACGGCCGCCCCTTCCTTATCCGCATTCCAGGGGCGGGCCGGATAGCTGAAAAACACTTCCTTCTCACGCGCACGCGCCAGCAGGCCGGCAGTCAGTTTGTAGTCGTTAGGGCCGGAGGAATGATAGACGACTTTGTTGTCGGGGCCGATGATGGTTTCGTGCTGGTCGGGCAATGTGAGGTAGCCAAACCGGTGAAATTCCGCACGATTCTGGAAATAAAGCTGGCCCGCCACGGCCCTGCGCTGCAACCGGTTACGGATCAGCGACTGGCGGTAGGATTCGTAGGTCTGGTAAATAAACAGGGAAAAAAGCAGCAGCAGGGATGCAACCAGCGCCCCAAACCAGATCGTGATACGCTGCTTGATGCTCATGGCTCGGCCCCCAGCATATAACCCACGCCAAAAACCGTATGCAGGAGTTTGGGGCCGGTATGATCGACTTTTCTGCGGAGGTAATTAATGTACACATCCACGACATTGGTATTGGTATTGAAATGCACATCCCAGACATTTTCGAGCAAATCGATCCGCTTTACGACGCGGCCCTGGTTGAGCATCAGGTATTCCAGCAATGCATATTCGCGGGCGGTAAGCTCCACGCGCTCGCCTGCACGCCACACGCGGTGCGAGTCCGTTTCAATGGCCAGGTCGAGCAGTTCGAGGCGTTTCGGGTGCGGTGCCCTGGCCGGGTGCCTGCGGGCAAGGGCCTTCAAACGAAACAGTAATTCTTTAAATGCAAATGGTTTGGCCAGATAGTCGTCGGCCCCGGCCTCGAAGCCGAGTACCTTGTTGTCCAGGCTGCCCAATGCGGTAAGCATGATCACCGGCACGGCCGGCCAGTTGTGTTTGATAAACCGGCAAAGGTCGAAGCCATTCATACCAGGCAGATTGACGTCCAGAACCACCACGTCGTACTGGTTTTCATTGGCCATGCTGCGGCCTATAATGCCGTCGAACGCCGTGGCGACGGATATTCCCTCGGATACCAGCCCTTTTTGGATAAACTGGGTCAGCTCTACATCATCTTCGACAACAAGGACATTCATTTGGATCGTAGTATTGATGCGTCAAATTTAAGGAGCTTCCGGTCACAAGAAGTATCGCGGGTGCTTTCTAATCACCTTTTAATAACCTTCTAACCGTCCTATAATCAGGCCGGGATTTACTTTGAGGATCGATAATCCCAAGGGAATCAACGTCCGATGATACGCTTACAGCTTACAATTATTTCTTGCCTCCTTATCACTTGCATGAGTGCGCAAGGCCAGCTCCTGAGCATGGAGCAGGCAGTAGATGCCGCCCTGGCCAAATACCCGACCATCGAAGCGCAGCGCGCCGCATTGGCGGGTTTCGAAGCTTCCGTGGGTGTACTTAGGGCCAACCGCCTGCCGAATGTCCGCCTGCACGACCAGATCGACGTCGGTACGGCCAACGGGCTGTCGGGTTCCTACTTTTCAATGGGCCTGATCGTGCCAACCTCCGGCGGCCGGAGGGACGAGAACCGCATGGACCTGGCGTCGGGCAACATTGCATTGGCTACTGCCGATTGGGAGGTCTACAATTTCGGTCGCTACAAGGCCGAGGACCAGCTGGCCCGGGCGGATATCGCGGTAGGGCAGGCCGGCGTGCAGCGAGAGCAGTTTATGCTCCGGCAGGCCGTGATAGGCGCTTACCTGGATGTGATCTGGCGCGGCAGGATACTGCAACTCGAATCGCGCAATATCGCCCGTGCGGATACGGTCAGCCGGATTATCAATAACCTGGTACATAACGGGATACGTCCTGGGTTGGACTCGTCGCTGGCCAACGTGGAGCTCTCACGGGCGCGGCTGAACTACTACGAGATCGACGAGGGCCTCAGGCGCGCATTCCTGCAACTTTCGATGCTCACCGGCCGTAAAGTGAGCCAGCTGGCGATCGATACTACCTTTCATGAGCAGGCGCTTTCGGGACAGCCTAATGACCTGAAAGTGATCATCGCGCACCCGATCCTGAATTATCAGAACACCCTTCTGAACCGCCAGCAGTCGGAAATCAATGCGATACGCAAGACGGCCTTGCCGCGGGTGTCGCTGCTCGCTTCGGGGTGGGCGAGGGGCACGAGCCTGGATATTGACAATAATTACGGCCCACTCGGCCGCGGCTTTGGTTACAGCCGTACGAATTTCCTCCTGGGGGTGGCCGCGACGGTGAACCTCACCGATTTTAAAAGAACAAAAAGCCGCACGGAAGTGCAGGAATGGAAGATCAGGGAAGCCGGCTCGCGGCTGGATTTCGAGCGGTTGAAACTGGAAAATACGCTCGCTTCTTCCGATTCGGTGCTGGCGACGGTACGTTTGGCCTTGCAGGAGCTGCCCAATACGATCCGGTCCGCGGAGAGCGCCTACCAGCAGCGGCTTTCCCTATATAATAATGGTATCGAAAACATTCTCGCCCTGACCGACGCCATGCAGCTGCTGACCAAAGTGGAAAGGCAGGCGCTCGACATCGAAAAGAGGGCCGTGGAGCTCCGGTTGCAGCGGGCCTATGCCACCAGCGATTTCGAGGACTTTTTCAGCTTTTTCCGCCGGCCGTAAACCCATTAACTTATGTTGAATCTATCATTAAAACGTCCGATTGCGGTACTGGTCTTTGTTTTAGGGCTGGTTGCCTTTTCGATCATGTCCGCCACGCGGATACCGGTCGATATTTTTCCTAAACTCAATTCCCCGGTCATTTACGTGATCGAGCCCTATGGCGGGATGTCGCCTGCCCAAATGGAAGGCTTTTTTGCTACCCGTATGCAGGACCAGTTTCTATACATCGGCGGGATCAAAGAAATTTCGAGCCGGAGCGTGCAGGGGCTGACGATCGTCAAGCTCGCATTCTACGAGGGAAGCGATATGGCCCAGGCGGCCGCGGAAGTGGCCATTCAGGTGAACAGGGCCATGAAATTTTTCCCGCCCGGCGCATTGCCGCCACAGGTGGTACGCTATGATGCCTCGTCGGTGCCGATCGGGGACCTGGTTTTCAGCAGCAAGACACGTCCGCTGAAAGAGATACATGAGCTGGCCGTTACCCGTGTGCGCCCGTTGTTTTCGACAGTACCCGGCCTGACGGCCCCGCCGCCGATCGGTACCAATGCGCGTACCGTGGTGATCAACCTCGATCCGCAGAAAGTGCGTTCGCTGAACATTTCGCCCGATGAAGTAGTGGAAGCATTGGCCGCTAACAATGCAATGACGCCCTCCGGCAACATCCGGGTAGACAATACGACCTACATTACCACGCTGAATTCATTGGAAGAACAGGTGGCCGATTTTGAAAAAATACCGGTAAGCACAGCAGGCCGCATGACGGTCTTCCTGCGGGATATTGCAACCATATCCGACGGCTCGGACGTGACGGCGGGCTACGCGCTCGTGAACGGCAGCCGCTCGTCTTACATTCCCGTCGTCAAAACAGCCGACGCTTCGACCTGGGATGTGGTGACCGCCCTGAAAGCCAAACTGCCGGAAATGCGCAGCCTGCTGCCCGATGATATTGAGGTCAATTATGAATTTGACCAATCCATATTTGTGATCAATTCGGTAAAAAGCCTGCTTTTCGAAGGTGGGCTGGGGGCATTGCTGACGGGACTGGCCGTGTTGCTGTTCCTGGGAGACTGGCGCTCGTCGCTGATTGTAATTATCACCATACCGGTTTCCGTGATTGCAGCGGTGCTTTGTTTGAACCTGGCCGGGCAAACGATCAATATCATGACACTTTCGGGCCTTGCGCTGGCGATCGGGGTACTCGTAGACCAGGCGACGGTTACCATTGAAAACATTCACCAGCACCTCGAAATGGGTAAGCTCAGGAAGCGGGCCATTTATGATGCCTGCCAGGAAGTGGCTTTGCCGCTGCTGCTGATCCTGCTGTGTATTATCGCTGTTTTTGCGCCTTCCTTTATCATGTCGGGCGTACCGCGGGCGATGTTCCTGCCGCTTTCGCTTTCGATCGGATTTGCGATGACGGTTTCTTACCTGCTCGCGCAGAGCCTGGTGCCGATCCTGGCCAACTGGATGCTGAAAGAACACACCCATTCCACACACGACGATGCAAGTAAAACCTCCACTTTCTTTGACCGCGTCCGCCGTGGGTTCGTGTCGCAAAGCGGGAAACTGCTGCGCACGAATACCCTGGTCGTGGGCATTTACCTCGTTTTGATCCTGGCGCTGGCTGCCTGGGGTTTTGCGGTGATTGGTAAAGATATGCTGCCCCAGATCAATTCGGGCCAGATGGTGATCCGGATGAAAACCCCGGACGGTACCCGCCTGGAACGCACGGAAGAACAGGTGAGCAAGCTGCTGGCACTGGTCAACGACGCTTCCGACGGGCATTTGGAAGTGTCATCCGCGTACGTCGGCGTGGTGCCTACCAACTACGCCACTTCCAACCTCTACGTAAGCACCAGCGGCCCGAACGATGCGGTGATTAAAGTCGGTCTTCAAAAGGAATATAAAACCAATATGCAGGACCTGAAAGAGCGTATCCGTCAATTGGTGTACCGCGAAATGCCCGACATTACCCTGTCGTTTGAACCGGCCGACCTGACGGAAAAGCTTATGAGCGGTGGCGCATTCACGCCCATCGAAGTGCAGGTAGCAGGCCGGGATATGAAGGAAATCGAAGGGTATGCCAATAAATTGGTGCAAAAACTCTCGGAAGACGATCATCTGCGCGACGTCCGCATTGTGCAGCCGCTCAAATTTCCGGTGATCAATATCAAGCTCGACCGGCAGAAGCTGGCGGTCATGGGCATGAGCCTGCAAGCTGCCGCCCGTTCTATCACCGCGTCCACGTCGTCGAGCCGCTATACCGAGAAAAACCAATGGCTCGACCAGAAGGCGGCCTATACCTACCAGGTGCAGGTCCAGATCCCCGAGTATGCCATGCGTAACCTGTCGCAATTGCAGGAGATCCCGCTCGTGGCGGGGCAGGCGAGGCCGGTACTCGCGGATGTAGCTACATTTTCGGTGGATACGCTCCCGGGCGAATATTCCCGCACCGGCCCGAGACGGTTTGTGACGGTTTCGGCCAACATTCACCACCAGGACCTCGGTACGGCTACCCGGACGGTAGAGAAGGCGATCGCCTCGCTCGGTGCAGCGCCGAAAGGGGTGGTTACCGAGATCAAAGGAATGTCCTCGTTGTTGACTGAAACGCTCGATAGCCTGCAAGTGGGGCTAGGTATTGCCGTGTTGGTGATTTTCCTGCTGCTGGCGGCCAATTACCAGTCATTCAAGCTGTCGGTCGTGATCCTTTCTACGGTTCCGGCGGTGATTGCGGGCGCTATCGGCGCGCTTTTGCTCACGGGCAGTACATTGAACTTGCAGTCGTACATGGGTATCATTATGTCTACGGGTATATCGGTCGCCAATGCGATCCTGATCGTGACCAATGCCGAGCGTCTGCGCTGGGAATATCGGGATGTGGGCCGGGCGGCGATGGACAGCGCTGCGCTGCGTTTGCGACCGGTACTAATGACCAGTTTCGCGATGATCGCGGGGATGGTACCGATGGCGCTCGGTACCGGCGAGGCGGGCGAGCAGGTGGCGCCGCTGGGCAGGGCGGTGATCGGCGGGCTTGTGGCCTCCACGCTTGCCGCGCTTTACATCGTGCCTCAGGTATATGTGTTCCTTCAAAAGAAAACAAAACTGGAAGACCCTTCGCTGCTCCCGGCTTCCGGCGAAGCGGCGCATCCTGCGCTGGCATCCAATGGCTCCTTACATACAGAATTATCCTAATATGAAAACGAATCGATATAACAGTTTGCTCTGGCTGCTCGGGTTGGGCATTTTTTCGGCTTGCTCTTCTTCGGAATCCTCCGATACGAAGTCGGTAAAGAAGCCTTCGGCACAGAAAGCAGTTTCTTTCAAAATCGGCGAAGTGTCGCAGACCCACGTAGGGGAGCAAATCCAGCTTCCGGCCGAATTTATGGCATTTCAGGAGGTGAGTATTTATCCCAAGGCCGACGGCTTTGTGCAAAAAGTGCTGGTTGACCGCGGCTCGCAGGTGCATAAAGGCGAAATCCTGATGGTGCTCGAAGCCCCGGAAACAGAGCAGCGGCTCGTGGCAGCCCGCTCCAACTATCTGAAAGCCCAGGCTGTACTCGTAGCCAGCAAAGAGCATTATCGCCGGCTCAAAGCCAGTACCCGCATTACCGGATCGGTTTCGGCCCTGGACCTGGAAAGCGCCCAGGCCAAAATGATGGCCGATAGCGCCTCGGCGATGGGAGAGCAGGCCAACCTGGCCGCATTGACGCAAATTAAAAGCTATCTCACGGTGCGCGCGCCGTTCGACGGCATCATCACTGAACGGAATGTGCACCCGGGCGCATTGGTAGGGGCGGGGTTGAAGCAATCCGGCCCGATGCTGAACCTGCAACAGCAGGATCGCCTCAGGTTGGTCGTGGACGTGCCTGAAAATTATAGCCTCGGCTTGAAAAAAGGCAAGCCTGTTACCTACCACCTCAATGCGATGCCCGGCGAAACATTCAAGGGCACCATTAGCCGGCGCTCGGGCAATATGAACCTGAAATTCCGGTCAGAGACCGTTGAAATCGACGTCAGCAATACCTCCCGTCGCATTAAGCCGGGTATGTTTGCGGAAGTTTCACTGATGCCGGAAGCGACCGAGGGAGCGCTCACCGTTCCCGCTACCGCGGTGGTAGCGTCGACTGAAAGACAATACGTGATCCGCGTCGATTCCGCCGGCAATTCAGAGTTTGTGGATGTACGGACCGGTCAAAAATCGTCCAACCTCACGGAGGTTTTCGGAAACCTGCGCAAAGGCGATAAGATCGTCGTTAATGCCCGGAACGATCTGAGGCAGGGAGTGAAGCTAACGGCAAAGTTATGACCCAAGATCTTTGACAGGAAATCTCTGTCATGAGCATGGTAGTTCAAAGTTCATCGGGTATTTTACCTGATGGACTTTCAAAAAAGCTTATCCATGTAGTCAATTGCACTATTTCTGAAAACCTTTTTTTAAGATAATTGGCACGCTTTGTGCCGTTCGTTTGGTAGAAAGCTGACATTCTTTGAATGCCAGCTTTTTCGTTTTTGCAGTATCACCGAGTTCCTGATCCGGATAAGTATATCGGTTTGCGTGATATCGTTGTGCTTGAATTGCGGGACCGAATTTGAATAACAATGCTATCTACTTAACCGCTCTTAGCTTTCCAGACTTCGTAAATAGCTTTTCCTTGACTTTCGATATGTTTTCACTTATTCGCGCTTTATTGACTCTTGCATACCGCTGAGTTGTGCGGACACTCTTGTGCCCCATCATCTTGCTAAGATCTTCCAAGGGAATGCCATTGTTTAGCATAATATGTGCAAAGGTATGTCTTGCAAGGTGCGTGTTGAACTCTTGCTTACTGATTGTAATGCCGTCAAAAGAGATGCCGCAAATGTCAGCAAGCTCCTTCAGGTACACATTATATCGATAGTTGCTGTTAACGGGGATAAGACGGCCTGTCATTTTTCTGTACGGGTGGTTTTTGTATTTATCGATTAGTTCAGCTACGATTGGCAGGATGGGAACGGGCTGTGATACTTGCGTTTTCCCGCGCTCCTTAACAAGCCATTGTTCGTTTCTTGTGCCTACTTTAACGATGTTCCGTGTAGTCAGGTTGTAAATGTCCTGATAGGCAAAACCGGTGAAACATTGAAAAATAAATGCATCTCTTACCTCGATAATGCGAGGAATGGTTAGGTGCTTCCGATAGATAGCTTCTACTTGATGCATTTCAAGCGGCTGTACTTCCTTTTCCGGTGCAGAGCAATTGAAGGTATCGAGCGGATTTGCCGTTATTACTTTCCTGATTACCGCAGGTTTGATGATTTGTCTTACTCGCTTAACATGCTTTTTCGCGGTGACTTCCGCTACTGGATCAGAAGTATGTATGGTAAGGTAGTCATAAAAATCTTCCGCAAAGCCTGGCTCAATGTCTTTCAAGCCTAAATCCCTCCGCCGGTAATGGTGTGATAAAAATGCTGCTACCTTGCGCCTTGCAGTTCTCCATTGTCTCAGGGTCCCACCATCTCTTTTTTGTTGGTTTACCTGCTCTTCGAACTTACTAATGAAAGTGTCAAAGGCATCAAGTAGCGTTTGCCCTGCCGCTTGCTGTGCCTGTTTGACTGCATCTTTTTTACTTGACGGTGATTTTCCCGTAAACGAGATTTTGAGCATCTGTGGCGTCACGCACTCATGTTGCTCTTGCAGCAGTAGAAAATGCCGTTCGAGGTCGTATTCAACCTGCCGGATTTTCTGATTTGCCGTCTTGGCTTTGGGCCAGGATTGAAAAATTGTTTTCGTCTTGGAATCCCAGTAGTCAATCGGGGCCTTCAGGCCAGTCGAAATCTCGTCTGTTAGGCCGTCAACGGTGATTCGGGCGTAAACAGGCGCTGTGCCGTCAGTGGTGGCTTTTGATTTTTTTAGCCAGAAAAGGACGAAAAGTTTCTGATTGCTTTTCATTCGTCAACATTTTTAAGTGAACAATACGTTTAAGCCGGCATGCCGGCAAACACATCGATGCTCCTTAAAACTCTCTCTCACAAGTCGTTTCAGAAAATCGTGGTGCCCCAAATATAAATACTCTGGAGGGGTCCCAGATGGGGTCCCAGATCGTTTGATTTTCTTTGTTTCGAAATGAATCGCCTTTTTTCTAAAATGCTGAAAATGAATACATTTTAAAACAAAAAGGCGCACCTTGGTGCGCCTTCTGTGATCCCGCTGGGATCGCAAAATATTGACGAAAGTAGTTGATTGTCAAGCGTCTTATTCGAACGGATCGAATAGGTGACTGAATTGGCGACCGAATGATATAGTTTAATTTGAACTCGGATCAATACGGCTCTCCACTGTAAAAATACAAAATTTTAGTATTCATCAAGCAAGTACTATGGAGGGCAAAGTCAGTTTTATGCGAAACAAGCTACTAAAAGTCATATTCAATCTCCTAAGAAGCAGGCAAAGCTACATTGTTTGCAACTAGCATAAACTTGAAAACCAGCCTATAGGTATGCCGTCAGTCAACGGGAAGCGCATTCGAGGTTCTTCAATAAAGATTCTACGGGCAATGGGGATCTGTGGCTTATCCATTTTGAGCCCAGAAATGCGCATTACATTCTGTAAAAGTCTTTCGCGAATGATGTTGTGAATGAAGTAGTATCATTGATTATCAACGCTATGACAGATGTGGTCAGTACAAATCCTGATCTAAGAAACGAAAGACTACGAAGTATTCCAGTCCGGAATTTGGACTTTCTCATTGGTATCAAAAGGCTGTGCAATCCTGTTCCCGATGAAGTAGTGCTCTCTGACCGGTATCCGACGTCTAAGATCAGCTTGGTCGGATTGCTGTTTGCTTGGGCCAAGATGCAACCTACGATCTGTTATGCTTGTAAGCAAGTATTGTTGTCGCTATCTTGCTTTCATTTTCGTCTCTTCTACCGGGACACTGCTTTTTCTCTCAGACTACATGGGGATACATTCAATAGAAATAAAGAACTACAGGTCGATCGCGCAGTCAGGAGAAATTCTGATAAAGCCTCTGAATGTTTTGATTGGGGAGAACGGGGCAGGTAAGAGTAACTTTATCGGCTTTTTTAAATTCCTAAATCAACTCTATGAACGCAGACTCCAACTTTATATTAACCAGAATGGGAGAGCAGAGAACATTCTGTATTTTGGTAAGAAAGGGTCTGATATTCTGGCAGGCCGATTGATTTTTGACAATGAATGGAAAAATGAGTATCATTTTCGAATGATACCAGATCAATCAGATAATCTTATTTTCTCCGAGGAGTGGAGTAATCTCACACCGCCTGGCAAAGCAACACGCAACAGATATAAGATTAGTAATGGTGGGAATCTCGAAAGCGAAATACGGAACGATAAAACTTACCGTACAAACCATTTACGTGGTTTTTTTGAAAGTTTTAAGGTATTCCACTTTCATGATACGAGCTTTTCCTCCAAGATGAAGCAGCCATCATCAGCAGGAGACTACGCCGCCTTCTATGATGACGGACGGAATTTGGCTGCGTTTTTATACCGACTGCAAGAAGTTTCACCAAGCCACTTTAAACTGGTTGAACGAGTTGTTCAGTCAATTGCACCGTACTTTGACCGTTTCTATTTACAGCCTGATGAAATTAATCCGTCCCAAATTTTCCTACGATGGCAAGAGAAGGGTTGGGATCAGCTTTTTTCTGCTCATAGCTTGTCGGACGGAACCCTTAGGATGATTTGCCTGGCTACGTTGCTTTTACAACCCAACCTTCCAAGTGTAATCATTATTGATGAACCGGAACTAGGATTGCACCCGTTTGCCATCCAAAAACTTGCTTCACTCATTAAAAGCGCTTCAGAGCGAGCACAAATTATTATCTCGACTCAATCCGTCGGTTTAGTGAATCAATTCTCGGCGGACGACGTAATAGTCGTTGATCGTAGAAATGGACAATCGGTATTCACACGTCAGTCTGATGCAAACTTAGAAACCTGGTTACAGGAATACTCTCTTGGAGAGCTTTGGGAAAAAAACGTTCTTAAAGGTAGACCGCAATGAGAGGCCTATATATTATTGTTGAAGGTCAGACCGAGGAAGAGTTTGTCAATGCGGTTTTGAGGGAACATTTTGCTGCCAGGGGGATCTATGATGTTCGCGCCATCTTACTAAATACGAGCACTACCAGTAAGGGTGGGGCAATGTCGTTTGCTCGATATAAAGTATCCACCCAAGAAAGTGCACCTATTTGCTTTATTCAAACTCACTGCGTAGACCGATTTTCTGATGGATGAAATATCTCTACTCTGTCGATGCTAGTATCTTTGTAGGATGTCAACAGTAGGGAAA